>Ga0207661_10000002_pt1:735000-816104 | contig 816104 bp, 757 predicted proteins | sample KBSC713LmetaG_FD_184337 | JGI IMG/M metagenome (GOLD analysis project Ga0207661, IMG submission 184337) | Corn rhizosphere microbial communities from Kellogg Biological Station, Michigan, USA - KBS C7.1-3L metaG (SPAdes) (version 2) | ecosystem: Host-associated > Plants > Roots...
GGTATTCGTGAGAGATGATGACGAGGCCTCTTTTGGCCGAAGTCAGTGATTCCAAGCTGCCAAGAAAAACCTCTAAGCTTCAGTCACGGGATGACCGTACCGCAAACCGACACAGGTAGACGGGAAGAGAATTCCAAGGCGCGTGAGTGATCCCTCGTGAAGGAACTCGGCAAATTAGCACCGTAACTTCGGAAGAAGGTGTGCTTGCTGTCGTCAGTATCCTCGCGATATGAAGCGACGGTAAGTCGCAGTGAAATGCCCCAAGCGACTGTTTACTAAAAACACAGGACTCTGCTAAGTCGAAAACGACGTATAGGGTCTGACTCCTGCCCGGTGCCGGAAGGTTAAGGGGAGTGGTTAGCCGCAAGGCGAAGCTACGAACCGAAGCCCCGGTAAACGGCGGCCGTAACTATAACGGTCCTAAGGTAGCGAAATTCCTTGTCGGGTAAGTTCCGACCTGCACGAATGGAGTAACGATTTGGGGACTGTCTCCACGAGGGGCTCAGCGAATCTGTAGCGCTGGTGAAGATGCCAGCTACCCGCAACTAGACGGAAAGACCCTGTGCACCTTTACTACACCCTGGCAGTGAACTCTGGTGCTGTATGTGTAGGATAGGTGGGAGCCTTTGAAGCCGGGCCGCTAGGTTCGGTGGAGGCATCGGTGAAATACCACCCTTACAGTACCGGAGTTCTAACCGAGGTCCGTCATCCGGATCCGGAACATTGCCAGGCGGGTAGTTTGACTGGGGCGGTCGCCTCCCAAAGCGTAACGGAGGCTCGCGAAGGTTCTCTCAGGCTGTTTGGAAATCAGCCGTCGAGTGTAAAGGCAGAAGAGAGCTTAACTGTAAGACCTACAAGTCGAGCAGGTGGGAAACCAGGCCTTAGTGATCCGGTGGTTCTGTATGGAAGGGCCATCGCTCAAAGGATAAAAGGTACGCCGGGGATAACAGGCTGATCCTGACCAAGAGTTCACATCGACGTCAGGGTTTGGCACCTCGATGTCGGCTCATCGCATCCTGGGGCTGGAGCAGGTCCCAAGGGTTCGGCTGTTCGCCGATTAAAGCGGTACGTGAGCTGGGTTTAGAACGTCGCGAGACAGTTCGGTCCCTATCTGTTGTGGGCGGAGGAGAATTGAGTGGAGGTTTCCTTAGTACGAGAGGACCGGGAAGCACTGACCTCTAGTGTACGAGTTGTCCCGCCAGGGGCATCGCTCGGTAGCTACGTCGGGAAAGGATAATCGCTGAAAGCATATAAGCGAGAAGCCAACCACAAGATGAGTTCTCCCTGAAGACCCGTGGTAGATGACCACGTTGATAGGCTGGATGTGGAAGAGTAGCGATACTCGTAGCTGACCAGTACTAATCGGTCGTTTGACTTGACCATAAATGCCTTGATTTGATGTTGTCTGCAGTGTGCATCCCTGCAACCCGTATTCAATGTTTTATCCAAAACACCGAAATCAAGTTTCCGGTGGTCATAGAGAGAGGGTCACACCCGTTCCCATTCCGAACACGGCAGTTAAGCCTCTCATCGCCAATGATACTGCGCGGGCAACTGTGTGGGAAAGTAGGACGCCGCCGGGATAAAATTTATGAAAGGCCCTCGGGGAAACTCGAGGGCCTTTTCTTTTTCCATTACGAGCGTTGCGACCTAAGACGCTCATAGAACCGCAGGTGCTCGTCGACCGCATGCGACCAGCGGAAATGCTCGCGCGCATACGCCGCAACTTCATTGCGGGCAGCATCTGCGAGCGCCAGTACGCCGGTGATGGCATCGGCAATCGCGCGCGGCTCCGGCTCGACGAATCGGACGCCGGCCAGCGCGGGATCGAGCGCGGCCCGATACGTCGCGTCATCGAGCAGGATGACTGGCAGGCCGCTGGCCATCGCCTCGCGCGCCGTTAGCGGAAATCCCCCTTCACCGTGCGAAGGAAGCAGGAACGCATCGGCCGCCCTGTAGATCTTCGCCAGCGTCTCGTCATCCGGCGCGCCCAGGTGATCGTAGCTGCCGTCAGTCGCACCAGCGCCGGGGCCGGCGATCGTGAGCCGGAACGTGCCGGACAATTTCGCCGCGGCGATCGCCAGCGGCGCCCCTTTTCGCTCGACGAGCCGGCCGACGAACAGTACGCGCGGTTGCGCATCCCATCCGAGCTCGGCGCGCAGCCGCCGGCGTTCCTCGGGATCTGCCGGCCGGAAGCGCTCCAGGTCGACGCCGTTCTCGATCCTGACGACCGGAACGCTCGCTGCCTCCCGCATCTCCTTCTCCACGCGCGTGCCGACGACAACGATCCCCTCGGCCGCCCGCAGCGTCGCGCGCCCGATCGTCCCGACGGCGGCCTTTTCGATCAAATTGAGAGCGGCTCGCGAGTAGCGGACCATTCCGGAGTGCTCGGTCAGAACACGCACAGCACCGCCGGATCGCGCGAGCAACAACGCCGCGACTGAGCCGATGTACAGCATGCCGTGCACATGGACGACGTCCGCCGATCTGCAAACACGCCGCAGCGTACGAATGAGCGAGATCGGCTCGAAGAGCGGGTACTGCAGACCGGCGCGCTCCAGAATGTTGAGCGCAGGAAGCCTAATCACTTCGTACGGCGGCTGCTCGGAAAGTCGCGATTCGCCGGCACGAAGAATCGCGCTCGTAACGTGCGTGACCTCGTGTCCCCGCGCCGTGAGCTCGCGCGCGATCCGGTCGACGACCACTTCGATTCCGCCGACGTGCGGGAGCGCGTAGTGCGAGACAAAGACGATCTTCAGGGCGGCAAAGTATAAGTGAATTCTTCCAATATAATCGGCGCCAGTCCATGTCCGCTTCGCGCTTCGACGCCGCCGTGGTCGGAGGCGGCTTCTTCGGTTGTTACTTCGCCGATCATCTCGCCCGCAGCGGACGCTCCGTCGTCATCCTCGAGCGCGAACCGCAGTTGATGACGCGCGCCTCCCTCGTGAACCAGGCCCGGATCCACCGCGGCTACCACTATCCGCGAAGCCTGCTGACCGGAATCCGGTCCGCGGCCAATTACGCACGCTTCAGCAGCGACTTCGCGAACTGTGTCGATGCATCGCGCCCGGCGTATTACGCGGTGGCCCGCTCGAACTCCAACGTGACCGCGCAGCAGTACCGGCGCTTTTGCGAAACGATCGGAGTGCCGGTGCAGCCGGCAGCACTGGCCGTACGGCGCCTCTTCTCCGCCGAGACGATCGAAGAGGTCTTCGCGGTCGAGGAGATCGTGTTCGACGCCGTCAAACTCCGCCAGGAAGTGATGCGCCGCCTCGCCGAGTCGGGCGTGACCGTGCGTCTAAGCGCGCCTGTTTCACGGATCGCGGACGGCGCGCTTTTCGTGGGGGATGCCGAGATCGCTGCTGAGGAAGTATTCGTCTGCACCTACGCCGGCACGAACGATCTCTTCACGCACTCAGGCATCGCGCCGTTGCCGCTGCGACACGAATTCGTGGAGATGGCTCTGATCGAACCGCCGCCGGAGCTCGCAGGCATCGGCGTCACCGTGATGTGCGGCCCATTCTTTTCGACGATTCCGTTTCCGAGCCGCGGACTGCACACGCTCTCGCACGTGCGCTACACGCCGCATTACGGGTGGTCTGATCCCGAAACGGACGCGATGGCCGTATTTCGCGAGTTCCGGCGCCGGACGCAGTATCCGCAGATGATCCGCGATGCCGTGCGTTATCTCCCCGCAATCGCCGCGGCTCGCTACGTCGAGTCGCTATGGGAAGTGAAAACGATTCTTCCGCAGAGCGACGCCAACGACAGCCGTCCGATCCTTTATCATCGCGACACGGCGAGTCCTCGGGTGACCGTGATTCTGGGAGCGAAGATTGACAACGTCTACGATGTCTGCGACGTCTACGATGCCGAGCACGCTTCCCGGAGCGCTGTCTGAAGCCGCGCGGACCGCGAAGATCGATGCGTTCGTAACCGTCGTCGCGCCGCTCCGAAACGACGCCGCAATCGTGCAGCAGTTCGTCCGCGAAACGGCCGCAGTTCTCGATCGGACATACGCCTACTACGAGCTCCTTCTGATCGACGACGGCTCATCGGACGCGACCGTGCTCCGCGTGCAGGAGCTCCTCGACGCCGTGCCGTGCGTCCGTCTCATTCGTCTGTCACGGCAGTTCGGGGATGAGATCGCGATTTATGCCGGCCTCGAAAACGCCATCGGCGACTTCATCGTCAGTCTGATGCCGGCGACCGATCCGCCGGAGTTGATCCCCGACTTCGTCGATTGCGCTCGCCGGATCGGTGGAGTCGTTGTCGGCGTGCGCAACACGGAGCGGGCGGAGCCGCTCGGCAGCCGCCTCGGCGCGAAACTGTTTTACGCGATCTGCAATCGCTTTCTCGCGCTCGAGGTGCCCGAGGCATCGACGCACTTTCGCGCGTTGAGCCGAAGGGCGCTCAACGCGCTGCTGCAGATCAAAGACAAGCATCGCTACATGAAGGTCTTCAGCACGTTCATCGGGTACGAGCATCAGACGCTTGCGTATGCGCCGGTACTGCGCGACGGCGCCAAGGCCCCGCGGCGCGGTTTGGGAACGTCGCTCAATCTCGCCGTCAACGTCATGGTCGCGAATTCAACGCGGCTGCTTCGCTTCGTCACCCTCCTCGGCGTTCTGGCGAGCGGATTGAACCTGCTGTACATGGGCTACATCCTGGCCATCGCGTTTTTCAAAAAGCATGTCGCCGAGGGGTGGGTGACGTTGTCGGCGCAGAACGCCGGCATGTTCTTTTTCGTCTGCATCATTCTCAGCGTCATGGGCGAATACATCGGCCGCATTCTGGCGGAGACGCAGGATCGTCCGCTGTATTACGTCATGGAGGAGCGCAGCAGCGCGGTGCTCATCGTCGAGCCGGGACAGAAGAACGTCGTGCGGGAGGCGCAGAGTCGTGAGGGATGACGACTGGCAGATCCCGGAGCACGAACTGCACATCCTCGCACCGAAGCGCCACGACTACATCGTCCTGATTCCGGTCATCAACGAAGGGGAGCGAATCGTGCGGCAACTCGCGCGGATGTCGGCGCTGACAGCGCTCGTCGACGTCGCGGTGGTCGACGGCGGGAGCACCGACGGGTCTCTCGAGCAACTGCTGAAGCACTCCACGCTCCGTGCGGTTGCCGTGAAACGTGGGCCCGGGCGCCTCGGCGCGCAATTGCGCGTCGGAATGGCGTGGGCGCTGCGCGAGGGATATGAAGGAGTGATCCTGATCGACGGCAACGGCAAGGACAACCCCGATGCCATCCCGAAGTTTGTCGCAGCTCTTCGGGATGGATTCGATCACATCCAGGGGTCGCGTTACATCGCCGGCGGCGTCGCGGAGAACACGCCGCTGCTGCGGCATCTGGGCGTCAAGTACATTCATGCGCCGCTGATGTCGCTTGCCGCGCGGCATCGTTACACCGACACGACGAACGGATTCCGCGCGTACAGCCGGCGATTTCTCACCGATCGTCGCGTCCGTCCGTTCCGCGACGTCCTCAGCGGCTACGAGATGCATTACTACCTCGCCATCCGCGCTGCGCGTCTCGGGTTTCGCGTCACGGAACTGCCGGTGGAGCGGCGCTATCCCGTTGGCGCCGTGCCGACGAAAATTCGTGGCGCGTCGGCCAACTTCCGTTTGTTCTGGACGCTGCTGCGCACGTGCGCCGGAGCATTCAACCCGCCCGCGGAGTAGCGATCGATGCGCGCGCTCATCGGTCACAGTGGTTTTATCGGCTGGAACCTGAGTCGCCAGTCGACCTTCGATGCGATGTTCAACTCAACGAATATCGATCAATTGCGCGGCGAGGATTTCGACGAAATCGTTTGTGCGGCGCCGGCGGCGGAGAAGTGGAAGGCGAATGCAGACCCCGAGGGGGATGCGCAGTCGATCGCACGGCTCGAGACGGTGTTGGGAGAGACGAAGGCGCGGCGATTCATTCTCATTTCGACCGTGGACGTCTATCCCCATCCTCGCGACGTCGATGAGCGGACGGAAATCGACGACAGTGGCGCACCTTACGGACGGCACAGGCTTCGGTTGGAGCGATTCGTCCGCCATCGCTTCGACGCCGTTGTGTTGCGTCTTCCCGGCCTTTTCGGACCGGGATTGAAGAAGAACGCGCTCTTCGACCTCATTCACGATCATCAGGTCGAGCGGATCGACGGCCGCGGCGTCTTTCAGTTCTACGATGTCGGCAACCTCACGCGCGACATCCAGCGATGCATCGATCACGCGATTCCTTTGATCAACGTCGCTACCGAGCCGATCGCCATCGCGGACATCGCGCGCGAACTCTTTGGACGCGAGCTGGCGGCCGGAAGCGGCGAGCCGCCGCTGTACGACGTACGAACCGTTCACTCGGTATCTTGGGACCGCTCCGGCTCCTACCTCTACGGGCGCGGCGAGGTGCTCGCACAGATGAAACGCTTCGTCGAGGCGCAGCGGTAATGCGCAAGCTGCGCCTCGCGCTTCTGAGTCTCTTCGGAGCGGAGATCGTATTCTGGATCGTCGAGCGGCTCCTGGCGGCGGTGACGCTCCCTCTGCAATTCAGCGGGTTCCCGGCGGACGGTCCGTTCCAAACGTTCAATCCGCTCCGCCGCATCGCAGCAGGTCAGCACGGCGGCGTCGACTTTCAATTCTTCCACGGCCTCGGCATTCCGTATCTGCTCTACCCGCTGTACGCGATGTTTGGAAAGACGATCTACTCCGCGGAGCTGTCGCGCGAAGTTCTTTCCGTCCTGGCCTTCGCGCTGGCGATCGTGGCGATCGTTTACGCGGCATCACGCGACGTGCCGACGACCATCCTGTGGACCGCTGCCGGTCTCGCGATTTTTCAGCCGGTCTTCTACGTCCTCGCGATTGCCGCAAACAGCCTCCTTGGCCTGCGGTCGACGGCGCCGGCGCTCTTCGCCGCCGTCCTGCTCTGGCCGGCGCGAACGAGGAATCGCATCATCGGATGTGCGTTGACTCTCGCCCTCTCGCTGACGCTCGGGAGTGAGCAGGGGATTGCGATCATCGTTGCGTTTTCGGGGATGCAGGCGCTGTTGGCGATGAAGCGGCGAACGCTGCGCCCGCTCTTCGAGGGCGCGGTGTCGGTGATGATCGGCATCGCCGGGTATCTTCTTTTCCTGCTGAGTGTCGGCGGAACGGCCGGCTGCCGGAACGCGATCCGCTATGCGTTCAAGGACGTGCCGGGCGATCAGTTCTGGTACTTCGGAGCGCCGCCGAATACATACCTGAGCCGCTGGGCAGACGTCGTCAGCGACCCGCATCTGGTGCCGGCCGTTAGCGTTGTGGTCATCGCGATCGCCATCGTTCTCGCCTTTTTTTGGCGAGTCTCCACTCGGGACGACGAGCGTGTGCTGCATGCGGTGGCGGTTCTGCTGATTTACGGGTTGCTGTCCGCTGCTGCCTATCTGGGCATCGCGTTCCACGGCAATCTGCTGCCGATGCTGCGGGCGGGGCTGCTCTCACTCCTCGCACTGGCAGCGCACTTCACGGTCCGATACCTTCGCGACGGGAATGCAAAGCTGCAACGGGTTGCCAGAAACTCGATTTATGTTTTTGTGGTCCTGCTGGCAATCGCCGACGTTTGGCTGAGTGTGTTGGACCTCAATACGATCGTCATCCCCCGTTACCGCGCGTACGTCGCTGCCGGAAGTCGGCCGCGACTCTCGCCGCGCTGGCAATGGGATCTCGCCATCGCGCATCGTCTCATCGGCGCGCCCGAGGGTGCCAGGCCGCGCATCTGGTCGACGTACGCGGGGTTGATTCAGTCGGACTACGGAGTCTTCAATCCGAGCTTCGACTACATGATCCATGCTCTTGGCGAGGAAAATCGGCGTGCATACATCGATGCCTTCCGCCGCACGAAACCCGAGTATGTGGAGACGATCCGCCGTTCTCTGTTTCCATACGAGGACTGGCTACGGGACATGCACTGGGATTTCTATTCGGAACTGCTGCACCACTATTCGCTCGTTGCGATCACCTCGCACTCGCTCTGGTGGAAGTTTGGCCGGCCGGCGCCGCTCGTTGAACACGACGCGGTCGCGCTCAACGTAGGACCGGAAGGCCAATTCGTTGTGCTCCCGTTGCCCCATTTCGAATCGCGGCTCGCCGTTGCCGTGGTCACGCTGAAGTACCGCCTGACCAATCGCTGGGCGCGTGTGCCGGTAATCGGACAACTTCCGCGGCACCTCGCCGTCGTGCAGGGCGCGATCAACAGCGGTCCGGTCGCACTTTCGCCCTACCGGACCGTCGCGCAGATTCCTGTATTCATACGACAAGGGCAGAGGCCTTCCATCGGCGTGACCACGGAATCGCTGGTGCCCGGCACCTCGGTTACGGTGATCGGCGCGACGGTGAGCGTGATCGAGATCGATCGTGCCACGGAGCCGTTCCTGGCGCTGCCGTTCCCGCTGGAGGGAGTTCCGATAAAAATGCAGGGACCCTTCCGATGAGACTCTCGATTTCCAACATCGCGTGGCTTCCGGCTGAAGAGAAGGCGATCGCTGCTCTGCTGCGCGATGAAGGCATTCGATTCGTCGAGGTCGCGCCGACGCGGATCGCCGACGATCCGCGCACGCTGTCGTTGCCTGCGCTGAAGGACTACCGCGCGTTCTGGAGCGATCACGGCATCGAGATCGGGGCGATGCAATCGCTTCTGTTCAATCGTCCCGAACTGCACGTGTTTCGCCGCGACCGCGACATGCGCGAGACCGCCGCGTACCTGCGGACGATCATCGACGTCGGCGCGGCGCTGGGAGCGCGTGCGCTGGTGTTCGGTTCGCCGAAGCAGCGAACCGTCAGCGGCATCGCAGCGGATGACGTTCGACGGCGCGAATGGGAGTTCTTCTCGGAAGTCGGCGCGGCGGCAGCGTCCGTGGGACTGCACTTCTGCATCGAACCGAACCCGCCGGCGTATGGCTGCGACTACCTCAACACGATCGCGGAAGTCATGGCGCTGCTCGAACGCGTTCCGTCGGAGGGACTTGGTCTGCATGCGGACGCCGCCGCGATGACGATGGTCGGGGACGCACCCGCGCAATTGACGCCGCTCGCGCCGGCGCTGCAACACTTCCACATCAGCGAGCCGGATCTCGCGCCGATCGGCAGCGGCGGCGTGCCGCACGAACGGTTCGCGGCGGCGCTGCGAGCCGGCGGCTACGGCCGGTTGGTCTCGATCGAGATGCGCGCCGGCGCGCTCGGCGAGAATGCATCGCGCGTTCGCGCCGCGCTTGCGGCGGCGCGGGCTGCGTATGGCGGCAGCGGGCCCGAGCCCACGCGCCAGAAGACCGCCTGATTCATCCGCGGCTCGTAGTAGATCAGCCGGAATCGCATGTCATGCAGCAGCAGGTTGAGCAGGCGGACGTCGTCTGCCGACGGCGAACCGTGACCGATGTACCGCCAGAACCTTCCCATGTCCGTGAATTTCGGGTTTGACCACGTCACGTTCCACGATCGATCGACGATGACCCATCGCGCGCGAAGCGGAATCGAATCGGGTGTCGACTCGCGGTTCAGATACACGACGTTGCGCGTCAGCGGCGATCCGTACGCCGGATAGACCCACGCGCCGAACGCGCCGTCGATCGCGATCGTATCCATCGGCCCGGCGACGCGATCGACGATGCTGGCTGCACGCCCCTTGTCGAAATACGGCGTCCGGCTCCTCGGGTGTGCACGCATCCAGAGGACGTAATCCAGCGGCGCGAAATTGTCGTTCACGGCGTTCTCGGCCGCTTCGACCACGAAGAAGAGCGCAAGTCCGGCAGTGGCGATGATTGCGGGACGGCGGCGTTCCGTCGCGCTGAGGTAGAGATACGCCGGCACGACGGTCCAGCAGACCACGATCGGAACGACGAACGCGCAGTAGCGGATGAACGCCCCGGCGAAAAATCCGAGGGGCCGCATGGCGGTCGGAAGGACGATGATCGACGCCAGTGCCGCGCACGCGCTGGCAACATTCCGTTCAATCGCGGTCTCGCTCTCTCCTCGGCGGCGAAACTTCGTGATGGCGATCGGCAGGAGCAAGACGAGCACGGTGAACAACGGACCGGCGCTCGAGAAGTAAATCTCATATCGCGGCCAGAACCACCATTCGTGCCGCCACGGAACCCAGACGCCATAGTCGTTGTGCGAGAACGGCTCCGCCAGCGCGAGATACGGAACCTGCCAGAGGTTTCGCCAGTCGCCGTAGGTGACCGACTCCGTCCCGGCGCCGGAACGCTGCCCGAGCCGAACGCCGATCGGAGAGATGTGACTGGAGGCCGCGAAAACGTACGAGGCGCCGCCGAGGAGCAGAAAGGCCAGCATTCCGCCGATCAGCGTCGACGAGATGTCGCGAAGCGTCGTCGACCTCCATTCGCGAACGATCCGCGTCAGCGCGAATGGCGCGAGGCACACCGCGACTGCCGCCCCATTCGGCTTGGTGCCAATCGCCAATGCCGCAGACGTGATCGCGAGCAGGAGCGGCATCCGTCCGCCGCGCGCGCACCAGCGTGCGCCCCACAACAGCGTCGCGCCGCAAAAGAACGCCGTCATCAGATCGTTCTTGTCGGCGCCGCTGTGGAGTAGAAAGAGCGGCGTCGCGGCGACGGCGAGGATGGACGCGACAATCGCACTACCCTTTGCGCGCCACCAGCGCTCCCCGAACGCGCCGGTGAGGAGGAGCATGGCGATGTAGGCGATCGTGCCGAGCCACTCCGTCAGCCTGTCGGTGCCGGAAAGGATCAGGACGTTGCTGATCAGCAGCTCGTAATTTGCCGGCAGCGTGACGATGCGCTGGTCGGCGACGCGAAACGTCTCGTAGCCGTGCGCCTGCATGATCATCACTGATTTCGGCAGGTGATAGGCGAGCGCGTCATGGCTCAGCGGGGGGACGATCGCGCCGCGCCAGAGGATGAAAATCACCCAAAGGACGATCGGCAAAATCGCCACGCTTTTCGTCGTGAAGCGAATCGTGAAGCGACGCAGATACAGAGTTGCAACTGCCGCGGTTGCGAACGCCGCAGTCACGATCATCAGCGACGTGAACGTGAGCAGATGCGTGATCGCCAGAATCCAGTTCGCGGCGATCCACATCGCCACGCCGATCACAACGCTCGCCGCGGCGCGTTCGAATGGACCTTCTTCCTCCGCGCCGAATCGTTGCCACAGCCAGGACACCACGCCGTAGCCGGTCAGGAGCACCGAGGCGGCGACGACGACGAATCCGATCATCGGCCACGGTTCTACACTGCGGCGTCAGCGCACGCAATGCGCGCGGTAGCATTGGCGCGATGCAACTCGTCCCCCGCCTGACCCGATTCTTCACGCAACTCATCAGCGAGACCAGCGGCTTGTCGCTCGCGGACACGCTTTCACTGGCGACGCACGCGCCGCAAATCGCTGCCGACGCCGAAGCCTCGAACGCCATTGCCGAGTTTCGCGATCTCCTCGGCCGCTTTCGCGTCGATGCCGCGCCGATCGAGTCGCTGCTCAATCATTCCGTCGCCCGCGCGCTTGCCGATTTCTTTCGCGCCTTTCCGATTCCGTTTCGCGATGAGCACATCCACCTCACCGGCTCGCTCGACGCCGATTTCATCTGGCCTCGGCTGGCGAAACTGCTCGACGGTCCGCAGCGTGCGATGTACGAATCGAAGATCGCCGAGGTGTATGGGCCGGACGCGCTGCCGATCGGAGGCGCCGCCGACGTCGATCGACTCATCCGACTCGGCGACGATGATCGCTTCGATCGCTATCTGAAAATCCTCTACCTCGCCAAGCTCGTCCTGACGTCGCGCGACGCGCATCGCGAGGCGGCGTATCACATGGCCAGCCGGCTCTATCGCGGCGCGAACGTCGGCGCGATCCGCCTCAAGTTCACGCTCTTTCGCGAGACCACCGACTCCGCGGAGCAGATTCCCGGCATCAGCGAGCTGACTGCCGAGGATGTGATGCTCGGTCTGTACGAAGGATTCCGGACCTTTCAAAACGAAGTGCCGGCGTTTCACTTCATCCTCTCGCCGAGTTTTCGCAAGGAGCCGGGTTTCTACGACGCCACGCGCTATCCGTCGAAGCGCGCCAGCTTCGACGATCAGGTCGGGCAGATCATCGGGCTGCTGAAAAAACATCCAGAGTTGCGCGACGTCGTCACCGAGGTCGATACCGTCGGCAACGAGCGCGGCTTTTATCGCAAGGCGCATTTTCAGGAGATGCGCGTCGGCTTCCGCAAACTGCAGGCGTACGGCTTCCGCACACGCAGCCATCACGGCGAAACGTGGAACACGCTGCGCCAGGGCGTTCAGGCGGTCGATAACGCGATGAACATCTGGTACGTCGACGCCATCGAGCACGGCCTGGCCCTCGGCATCAATCCCAATTTTTACTTCCACCGCATGCTGCAGCGCGTGCTGGCCGCGAACGCCCGAGGCGAAGCGCTCGGACGCGAGCGCGACGAAATCATCGACATGGATTGGACCGGGCGCGATCCGATCCTCGACAAGCTTCTCCGCGGCCAGCCGTTGACGGACAGCGAAGCGACGCTGGCGACGAAGACGAAGTTCCATCACGCGCGCGAGGTCGAGCACTACCAGCACGACGTTCTCAATCGCATGATCGACAAGCGCCTGACGCTGGTGTCGCTGCCATCGTCGAACAAGAAACTGACCGGCGCGTTGTCCGATTACAAAGATCACCCATTCTCGTGGTGGGAGAAAAAAGGCCTGCGCCTCGGCGTCGGCACCGACAACGACGTCACGCTGAACACGAACTTCATCCGCGAGATGCTGATCCTGCTTCTCACCGATCCGCTGGAGTTGAAAATCACGAAACTGCTGATCGTGACGACAGGCGAGTCACGCCGTTCGCACCTCAGCCATCTGCTCTGGCAGATGCGGAAAGCGAGCGAGGTGTAAGCCTGGGAACGCGCGCGTCTCGCCCGCAGTACTTGGCGCGTCCTCGCGTCGGCGTAGCCGGCGTGAGAACCGTAGCCCACCGGTTCACCGGTGGGTCAGGAGTGTCGTCCCGTTTGTGAGCCCGTCTTGACGGGCGAAAGAAAGCTTTCTCTCGCCCGCTGAAGCGGGCTCACAATTTCTATGTCGCTCGATTCCCACGGTTGAAACCGTGGGCTACGGTTCTTACGACGGCTACGCCGCCGATTGCGTCGGCGAGAAAGACAGAGCTATGCGCGTAACCGCGAAAGCAAAAATGTCTCGATGCCGAGGTCGGCGGGGATGCCGCCGGATTTGCGTTTGATCTCGAGGTCCGCAAGCGCGGCCAGCGCGCGAAAGAGGCTGGCCTCGGTCTGATTGCGCGCGGCTTCCCATTTCTTGTGCAGTGGAAAGGGATGCGGTCTTTGGCGCACCAGGCCGTTGGCTTTCAGCGAGTCGCCCAGACGATCGGCGAGCGTGTCTTTGAAGCGGTTGTAATTCATCGGCGCTTTCAGGTCGATGCGATTCGTGCGGGCGAAGGAGACGATGCCGATCATCTGGCGCACTTCGTCGGCGAGCGGGAAGAGGAACTTTCCGTACTGGATTTCGATCGGTGCTTTCGGATCTTCGCGGCGCGCCTGCGCGACGAGATCGCGCAGCTTCGAGATCGCCTCGACGATTTTCCCCTCGGTGAAGAGCGATCCGAATTCGTAGCGCGCGCCGCCTTCGACCGTGGCCACTTCGCGCTCAACCATCTCCGCGGTCACGCGGCCGCCAACACCTGCCAGCGTCGCCAATCGCTGGGCTTCAGAGACGGCGATGCGCAGGTCGGGAACTTCTTTCGAGAACTTGTCAGCGAGCAGACGTTCGATGCCGAGGCGCTGGCGGAGGATGTTGAGAGCGCGGCCGTCAAAGCGGACTTGCGCATCTTCGGCGACGTCCGCGATCGCGCGTTCGAGCGCGCCAGCGAACGTGTCGCGAGTGAGGTCCATGACCACGACCGCGCCGTTGCGGTCGATGAGCTCGACGGTGGCCGATTCGCGCGGAATCTCGCCGCTGCGCATGAGCAGGTACGTATTCGGCGCGCCGCCTCGGGTGACGGCTTCGATGAGCAGCGCGGCATCGTCTTCGCCGCGCGAGGCCTTCTTCCCGGTCGTGCGGCAGAAGGCGAGCATGTCGGTGAGTACGGGATCGAGCGCGACGCCGAGGGCGGTGGCGATCTGCTTGTCGGTCATGTCGAAGTCGGCGCCGACGAGGCCGAGGACGTGGAGTAGTTTCGCGGCCGAGGAGGTGCGTTTCTTATCCGTCTTCGCGGATTTCCAGTCAGCGACCGATTTGTCGTAGAGCGACGCAAGCTCTTTCGCCGAAACGAACGCATTGACCTCGGAGACGACGATCAGCCGCGCCGAGGCGAAGAGCGATGAGGTGCGATAGGAGTCGAGAATCGCGGCCAGCTCGCTGCCGGCTTCGTATCCCTCGATGGCGATGCCGGGCTTCGCCGCGGCGATGGCGTCGCGCAGATCGCGAAAGGCATCCTCGGCGAGAAAGTCGCTCGATCCGCCGACGAGGATCACGGGTGGGATCTTTTTATCGGCGATTTGGGCGAGGATGGTTGTGAGTGGTTTGGGCATCAGGAGAACGAATCCGCAGATTACGCAGATTTACGCAGATTAAAAACAAAAAAGGGAGCGCAAATGGCGCTCCCTTCGAAAAACTGCTGAATGAAAACCTACGAAAGAAGCCCCTTCTCCTGCAGCTCCTGGCAGTCGATGCAGTACGGCGTCCAGGGGACGGCGGCGAGGCGCTTGTCGCCGATGGTGGCGCCGCAGTTGGTGCAGGTGCCGTAGGTGCCGTTGTCGAGGCGGGTGAACGACTCTTCGATGAGGACGATCAGGTTGCGCTCGCCGTCGGACAGCGAGAGGTTCAGCTCTTTCGAGTAGGCGCTGGCGGCCTTGTCGGCCAGATCCTGGATGCCGTCGTCAGACTGCGTGTTGACGGCCTGCTTGTCGCGTTTGAAGGCCTGCAGGATGTCGCTCTGCTTCTTGCGCAACGCGTCGATGTGCTCCTGATACGGGTGCGCTTTTTCTTTTGTCTTTGCCATTGCTTTTGCCATTTCGAGCCCGGCTCTCCTTACTTGTGGTACGGAATGTTCCGCATCAACGTGCAGGCGCGGTAGATCTGTTCCAGCAGGACGACGCGGGCCAGTTGATGCGGGAGCGTCATGGCCGAAAGGCAGAGGACGTCATCGGCGCGCTGCCGCACGGACTGGTCCAGTCCGACGTCCCCTCCCATCACGAAAATGACGCCGTGCGGCTGCTCGATGGTGAGTCGTTCCAGCCACTTCGCGAACTTCAAAGAATCGATCGATCGGCCTCGCTCGTCGAGGGCGACGACGTGGCCCTGGGCGGGAATCGCGGCCAGCAGCCGCGCCGAATCGGCGCGCATGATAGCCACATCGTTCTCGCTCTGTCTACCGCGCTGCGGCGCCGTTTCGACGATCTCGATCGGGAAGAAGTGCTTGATCCGATTGAGGTAACGCTCCGCGACGGCCGCGAGCTCGGCGTCGGCGGTGGAACGCGGCCAGAGGAGTTGGATTTTCATGAGGGTGTAGGAAGTCGGGAGTCGGGTGTCGGAGATGTCTGCGTGCCGCGCCGCACCGTTTGATCTCCGACTCCCGACACGCGACTCCCGACCCCCTCAATCGATTCCATACTTTTTCCTTTTCTCAAGCAGCGTCTTGCGATTGATGCCGAGGATCTTCGCTGCGCTGCTGTAGTTCGATTTCGTCTCGCGCAGGATTTCGCGGATGTAGCGCGATTCGAGCTCGTCGAGCGTCCATCGCTGCCGTGCTGCCGTTTCGATGCTGCCGGCGTTCAGTGGCGGCAGCGACGCGGGCGTGATGATGTCGGCTGTTTCCAGCAACGCCGCTCGTTCGATGACGTTGCGAAGCTCGCGAACGTTGCCCGGCCAGTCGTAATCGGCCAGCATCCGCGTCGCCTCGGCATCGATGCCGCGCTTGCGGCGGGCCAGGAACGTCTTCGCGAGCTGCGGGATGTCTTCTCGGCGCTCGCGCAGCGGCGGGATGGTCAATGTGACGACGTTGATGCGATAGAAAAGGTCGCGCCGCAGTCCGCTCAGCAACTCCTCGGCGGGCATGCTCGACGACGAGATGACGCGGCCGTCGAGCACGATCGATTGATTGCCGCCGAGGCGCGTGAAACGCTTCTCCTGGATCGCGCGCAGCAGCTTCGCCTGGAGCGTCGGAGGCAGCGCGGCGATGTCGTCGAAGTAGATCGTGCCGCCGGACGCGGTCTCGAGTTTGCCGAGCTTGCGCGATTGCGCGTCAGTGAAGGTGCCCTTCTCGTAGCCGAAGAGTTCGGATTCGAACAAATCCGCCGGAATCGCGGCGCAATCGATCTTGACCAGCGGCTTGCCGCGGCGATTGCCGCACGCGTGAATCGCCTCGGCGAAAAAATCCTTGCCGCTGCCGGACTCGCCGAGGAGGAGGAGATTGACGTCGTGATCGAGGACTTTCTCGACCGTCTGCAGGAGCGTTCGCATCGAGGCGCTCCTCGTGCGGACGAAGTCCTTCAGGACGGGATCACGATGTCTTCGTGCGGCGGACATTCGCCGGTGCTGCTTCCTCGCTGAATTCGGCGGTGACGTTGGGCGCGTCACCCCACAGCCGCTCCAGCCCGTAAAACCGGCGACAATCCTCGGTGAAGATGTGGAAGATGAAGTCGCCGTAATCGAGCAGGATCCAGCGGCCGGGCGTGGTGCCTTCGACGAGCCGCGGCTTGACGCGGTCATCCTCGCGCAGCTTGTCGACGACGCTGTCGGCGATGGCCACGGCCTGGCGTTCCGAGGTGGCCGAGCACATGAGGAAGTAATCGGCGATCGAGGTGAGGCCGCCGACTGCGAGGACGTCGAGGTCGAATGCTTTCTTATCCAGAGCCGCGGAAACCGCGGTGCGCACGCGGTGTTGAATGGGATCGGTCAAAGTAGGCCCTCTTTGTACAAGCCGTAATGGTCAATGTAGCGCGAGACGAGAGGATCGACAAACGCGTCGATCGGCTCCCCGGCGCGAACGCAGCGCCGGATCTCGGTGGAGGAAACAGGGACGGTGGCGTTTTCGGCGAAGAGGATGGTGGCGTTTTTGGGGCGTTGGCTGTCGGGTGTCGGGTGTCGGGTCAGGACTACGAAACGCGCTAATTTGTAGAGACGCTCGGGATCTTTCCAGCGATCGAGGTCCTTCAGATTGTCGTCGCCGATGATCCAGTCGAAGGACGCGCCTTCGTGTTGGCGATGCAGTTCTTCGAGCGTGTCGACGCTGTACGAGATGCCGCCGCGTTCGAGCTCGATCGGCGAGACGTAGAGCGCGTCGTGGTTCTGGATTGCGAGGACGGTCATCGCGAAGCGGTGCGGCCCCGGCGCGGCGTCGCGATCGGTTTTGAACGGCTGGCGCCAGGCGGGGATGTAGAGCACGCGATCCCACTGCAGTTTCTCGCGGGCGGCGAGGACGGGATCGAGATGTCCGCGATGGAAAGGGTCGAAGGTGCCGCCGACGATGCCGATTCTCATATCGCTGGATGCTGGAGGATGGCCGCTTCCTCCGCATCATGAAGTTCCGGCACTTCGCGATTCTCGCGGACGAAGCGGGCCAGTTTCCGTACGAGCTCGCGCACGTTTTCGCCGACGACCGCGGAGATCTCGAAGTAGTCGTAGCCGTTTTTCGCCGCGTAGTCGCGCAGCTTTTCGGAGTTGCCGGGAACGGCGGAGTCGAGCTTGGAGCCGCAGACGATGCGCGGCTTTTTGGCCAGCAGTTCCGAGTAGCGCTCCAGCTCATGCGCGACGACCTCGGCATCCACATCCGGCGTCTCGTTCGCGGAGAGATCGACGAGATGGACGAGCACCGAGCAGCGCTCGACGTGGCGCAGAAAGCGGTCGCCGAGGCCGTGACCTTCGTGCGCGCCTTCGATGAGGCCGGGGATGTCGGCGACGACGAACGTCTCGTTGTTGTCGGCGCTGACAACGCCGAGGTTCGGGATGAGCGTGGTGAAGGGATAGTCGGCGATCTTCGGCTTGGCGGCGCTGATGACGGAGATCAGCGTCGACTTGCCGGCGTTCGGAAGTCCGACCAGGCCGACGTCGGCGATCAGCTTCAACTCGATGAACAGCTCGCGCTCGTCGCCGGCGTTCCCGTCCTGCGCGAAGCGCGGCGCCTGCCGCGTCGCGGTGGCGAAGTGCTGGTTGCCCCAACCGCCGCGGCCGCCCTTGGCGACGAGGATGCGCTCCCCTTCGTGCGTGAGGTCGGCGATGACTTCCTGGGTCGTTTTATCGCGAACGACCGATCCGATCGGCAGCTCGATGGTGACGTCGTCGCCGTCGTAGCCGGAGCAGTTCGAGCCCATGCCGTGCTGCCCACGACCCGCTTTCCACTCGCGCTGAAACTGCAGGTGGTAGAGCGTGTTCAGGCGCCGCGAGGCGACGATCCAGACCGATCCGCCCGCGCCGCCGTCGCCGCCGGACGGGCCGCCCTTCGGAACGAACTTCTCGCGTCGGAAGGCAATACAGCCTTTCCCGCCGTCTCCGGCTTTGACGCGAATGGTGGCCTGGTCGATGAACATTGCGGTTGAGCTTTGTGCGAAGGGTTTGCCACTGTGCTTTCTCAGTGGCCCCGAGCCTCACCAGCACAGACAAGAGTGTCTGTGCCACACTGATCCTGCTGTACTTGCGAGCTTCTGCTACTGGCGAAGCCAGTGTGGCACAGACACTCTTGTCTGTGCTTTGGCAAGATGCAGGGCTTGAAAACAAAAACGCCGCCCTTTCGGAGCGGCGTCATCACAACGTCGGAAGTTGGATTACTCGGCGGGGGTGACGCTGATGAAGCGTCCGCGCTCGCCTTTGTCGTGAAAGTTCACGATGCCGTCGATCTTGGCGAAGAGCGTGTGATCGCGGCCGATGCCGACGTTCACGCCGGGATAAAACCGCGTCCCGCGCTGGCGGACCAGAATCGAACCGCCGGTGACGAACTGGCCGGCGAAGCGCTTCACGCCGAGCATTTTCGGCTGCGAATCGCGGCCGTTGCGCGACGAGCCCTGTCCTTTTTTATGAGCCATGGCTGTCTCCCTTAGAGATTGATGCTGTCGATGCGAAGCTGGACGAGATCCTGACGATGCCCGTGCTTGCGCTTCGTGTGGTTCTTGCGGCGCTTCTTCTTGAAGACGATGATGCGCTCGCCGCGGGTCTCGCGGACGACGGTGGCCGCGACCGAGGCGCCGCTGACCATCGGCACGCCGACTTGAGGCTTGTCGCCGCCGACCATCAGCACTTCATTGAAGGTGACCTTTTCCTGGTCAGCATTGCTGAGCACGTCGCGCTCGACGAAGAGAGTCTCGCCCTGCGCGACTCGATATTGCTTTCCACCGGAACGAATGATGGCGTACACGAAATGACCTCCAGGAAAAAGACCACGCTTTCTAGCACACGTCGACCAAAGGGTCAAACGGCGTGGACAGGGGTAAACCGCAGGCGAGAGAGACCTTATTCCTCTCGCGAGCCCCTCAGAACTTCACGACCTCCGTGGCCATTCCGACGCTGTCGGTGATGGTGTCGCGGACGGCCACGACGACGCGGTGCCGTTCCCCTTTGCGCAGCTTGATGGCGTTGCGGTAGACGAGCGCTCCGTTGGCGTCGGGGACGCCTGAGGTGAACGCCGGCGTCAGCGGGAAGTTGGAGGCGACGAGGTTTTTGCCCATGTCGTTGAAGACCGATACGTAGACGACGACGTTCGCCGCCACGCCACGTTTTCCGGGAAGAAACTGGAGCGAGCGGAACGGCACTTTGACCGCGATCGGCACCGTAACCTCGCCGCCCTTCCCCTCGGGCGATCCGATCGACATCGTGACCGGCAAGGCGCTGTCCTGCATCGCCGCCGCTGTGGGCGAGGTCATCGCCCGCACGAGTTGCGTCGCGGCCGGAACGCCGCTGTAGCCTGTGCGGTACTCGAGCGAATAATCGCCCTTCTGCTTCAGACGCACCTTGATCGCGTGGTACTTGCCATCGTCGGGATGCGTGGGCGCGTAGCCGAGCGAGTAGAAGCTCGACGACGCCGTATCGAACGCCTGCACCGCGGCCGCGGCATCGTTCCCGGTGACCAGGCGGCCGCCGGTCTGGTTCGCGAGCCAGAAGACCGCGGACGTGTCGGTCAACGGTTGCGATGCGATTCCGACGTCGCCGAGCGGCACCAGACCCTGAACGTTCCAGATGTAGAAGCTGACGTCGGAGGAGTTGGCTTCACGGACGATCGACTTGCGCAGATCGTCAAGCGCGCGCGCATCGTCTGCGGTCGTTGAGGCGCGCGGCCCACTGGTGTTGGGGGTCGTCCCTTCACTGACGGTGGGAAAGTGCGGAACGAAGATCGAATCGTTCAACCCCGGATCGCCGGTCATGAGCAGCACGATCTTGCGTCCCGAGGTGCTGGCGAAGCCGCGGACGGCATCGAGGTAGGCGGGAACGGTGAACTTCGCCGCGATCAGCTGCTCGCTCATATCCATTTGCATGGACGTGTTGAGCTTCTCCGCGTAATTGGTGTCGAAGATCGACCACCCCGTCGGGTTGTCGCCGATCGGGTGCTCCGCTGCGCCGTCCGCTGCAAAGGTCGTGGCGCCTTCCTGTCGCGTTCCGCTGCGGCGAATGATTTCGAGAGCCTGGTGGATGGCGTTCTTGTCGGAGGTCAGCGGCAGGATGAGCGTGACGCCGCGGCCGATCAAACCGATCGACCAGTCGTACTCGCCGTGAAAGCGATCGTTGATCATCGACTCGAGCTCGCGCAGAGCGATGTCGCGCTGGTGGCGCGACGTGTGCCGGTTGTCGACGAGCACGAGCACTTTGCGGCGGAAACGCGGATCGGGTTCAGGCGCGGGCGCGGCGGCAACGGAAGGTGCCGCGGCCGGCGCCGTCGCGACTGCGGCACGCGCCGGCGCTTCGGCGCTGTAAAAGTTGGTGATCTTCTGCGGACGGCCGTCTTCGAAAATCTCAAAGTCGTCGCGCGTGAGTCCGCGCACCGGCGCTCCTTTCGATGTGACGGTGACGTCGACGTTGACGACGCGGACGTCGATCGACTCGGTGACCTGCGCGTTCAGCGCGGTGCCGGCGAAAAGGAGCGAGGCGGCGATGACGGTTTTCATGATTTAGAAATTCACGACGTTGGTGGCCATCCCGATGGTGTCGGTGACGGTGTCGCGGACGGCGACGACGACGCGTTGCCGTTCACCTTTGCGAAGTTTGATGGCGTTGCGGTAGACCATCACGCCGTTCAGATCCGGTTTGCCCGATTTGAAGGCCGGCTTGAGCGGAAAGGCTGACGCGACGAGGTTCTTGCCGATGTCGTTGAAGACGGAGACGTAGACCATGAGGTCGGCCGCCACGCCCTCCTTGCCGGGAAGAAACTGCAGGGAACGGAATGGCACTTTCACTTCGATCGGGACTTTGAGATCGCGGCCGTCGGGCGCCGGCGTGCCGAATGCGAGCGTGACGCCGAGGGTGTTGTTCTGCATCGCCGCGGCGGTGGGAGAGGTCATCGCGCGCGCGAGCTGCGCCGCCGACGAACCGCTGCTGTAGCCCGTGCGATACGACAGCGCGTAATTACCCGGAGTTTTCAGGCGCACGCTGATCGTGTGGTACTTGCCGTCGTCGGGATGCGACGGCGTATAGCCGAGCGAATAGAACGTGGAGGAGGTCGAATCGAACTCCGCGAGCGAGCGGGCCGGATCGTTGCCGGCCACGAGCCGGCCGCCGGTCTCGTTCGCGATCCAGAATTCGCCGGAGTTGTTTGTCAGCGTGCCGAGGTTCGTCCCATGCGCGTTGGTTAGATCCGCTCCCTCCAACCCCTCGACGTTCCAGAGGAAAAAGCTGACGCCCGCGCTGTTCGCTTCCTGGACAAGCGTGCGTCGAACCGACTCGAGACTGCGCTTGTTCGCCTGCTCTTCGTTTACGCGCATTCCGCCGGTGCCGCGGACGGACATTGCACTGCCGATACTTCCCATGGAGACGAAGTCGACGTCGTTGAGGCCGAGATCGCCGGTGAGAAGGAGGACGATTTTCCGCCCGGGCGTGGTGGCAAAGCCGCGGGCGGCATCGATGATGGCGGGGACGGTGAAATTGGAAGCGATTACGCGCTCCTGGTCGTCGCTGTCCGCGGCTTGCTGCAATCGCGCGGTGAAGTCGCTATCGAACGCCGACCAGCTCGGCTTATCGACGTCGTTTTTGGTGGACACTCCTCCTCGGTCGACCGCTCCGGCGATCGTGGCCGGCGCGTCGCCGCGCGTGCCGAGGCGGCGAACCATTCCGAGCGCCTCGTGGACGGCGGTCTTGTCGGAAGTCAGCGGCAGGATGAGCGTGACGCCGCGTCCGATGACGCCGATCGACCAGTCGTAGTCGCCGTGGAACTTGTCGTTGACCATCGTCTCGAGTTGCGCGAGCGCGCGGTCGCGGCTGCGGCGGGTGGTGTGGTGATTGTCGACGAGGACGAGCACCTTGCGCCGGAATCGCTCGTCCGGCTGCACGACCGGAGCGGGAGCGGCCGGAGTCGCGGCTGCAACAGCAGATCGGTTAATCGTCGTCTGCGATTCGTCGGAGGCGTAGAAGTTCGTGATCGTCTGGCGCTTGCCGTCTTCGAAAATATCGAAGTCGGCGCGCGTGAGGTTGCGGACCGGCGCGCCTTTCGACGTGACGGTGACGTCGACGTTGACGACGCGGACGTCGATCGACTCGGCGACTTGCGCGAATGAAGCTGCGCACGCAAGCAGGGTTGCCGCGGCTGCGATGGTGAGGGTTTTCATCGTGCTGAGCTCTTTCAAAATGTGATTTCGCGGGAGCTGTACGCCACCGCGTCGCTGACCTGATCGTGGATAGCCACAACGATCGTGTGCTGCCGGCCGCTCCGCAGCCGCAACGTCGCGCGGTGCGTCAATTGACCGGCCGAGGTTGCGCCGTCGTCGTTCGCGTGCGCTTTCGTCGTGTAGCGTTCGACGCCGACGTTCCTGCCGTCCTCGAAGACCGACACGTAGAAATCGACCTGCGCGTTGGATCCGTGCGCGCCCGGGATGAACTGCAGGTTGCGCAGCGGCACGCTCACCGACAGCGGCACGAGCGTCTTGTCTTTCGCGCTGCTCGGCGAGCCGGTCGTCAGAGAAAGCGGAATCGTCGAGGTCTGTACGGCCAGCATCGCCGCCGCGGGCGAGGTGAGCGTCCGTTCGAGGCGAACTTCGAACGGCACCGCGCCATATCCCTCGCGATACTGCAACGAGTACGATCCTGGCTTCTTCAGCCGGACTTTGATGCGGTGATATCCGCCGTCGTCGGGATGCGGCGGGCGGTAGGCGAGCGAGTAAAAGTTCGAGGAGAGGTCGTCGAACGTCTGCAGCGATGCCGTCGTCGAATTGCCGGGAAGGAATGCGCCACCGGTCAGGCTGGCCAGCCAATACATTCCGCCCTTCGTGCCGATCGTCGTTACGCCGGAAAGATCGAGAACGTAGAAGTTCAGGTTCGCCGCGTTCGCGTCATGAACCAGCGCGTCGCGAAGCGTGATCAGTTGGCGTGCCGCGGTCGCGCGTCCCGATCCGGAGTTTCCGTTGGCGAGAATCCTTGCCGACGGGTCCTCGAACAGGTTCCCCAATCCCTCGGAAAGTAGGAGGATGATTTTCTTTCCTTCGAGCGCGGCAAAGGCGCGCGTGCCGTTGTGCAGCGCGCGAAGACTGAAGGCGGTGTAGACGGCGTCGTCGCTGGCTTCCGCGGGATCGAGGAACGGCATGCGGATGTCGAGACTCAGCGGCTTGATCCCCGGCGCTGGTTCGAACGTGGAGCTGTCGCGCATGGCCTGGATGGCGTCGTGGATGCGCGTCTTGTCGGACGTCAGCGGCAGGACGAATCGCATGTCCTGGCCGGCCACGGCGATCGACCAGTCGTACTGACCGCCGGTGAACTTGTCATCGATGAACTGCTCGAGCCGCTGCAGCGCTTTGTTGCGGAGAATCTTCGAGCTGTGCACGTAATCGACGATGACGAGCACCTTGCGGCGGAAGCGCTCGTCGGGCGGCGCGGCCGGCGCGGCCGCAGTTGCCGCTGGCGCGTTCTCCACGGCGAAGAAGTTCGTGATCGTCTGCGGCTTGCCGTCCTCGGTGACTTCGAAGTCGTCCGCGGTCAGCCCGCGGGCCGGAGCGCCGTGCGACGTGACCGTGACGTCGACGTTGACGAGATTGACGTCGATCTTTTCGGTCAGCGGCTGTTGCGCCGTGGCAATCGACGCGAATGCGAAGAGCAGAAGGGTCATCGTCACGTTTTTCATGTCAGCTCCTATTGAGTAAGAACGGTCGATGCGATGCCGACGGCGTCGGTGGTCTGATCGTGCACGGCGACGACGACTTTGTACGCTGCGTTGCGGCGCAGTTTCAACGAATCCTGTTCGATGAAATCACCGGTAGCTTCCGTTCCCGTCTGTGCATGGGCCTCGCGCGCGTTGGCAAAGTTGGCGATGAGGCGGCCGTCCTTGTTGAAGACGGAGATGAACACTTCGACGACCGCCACGGCGCCGCGTCCTGACGGGATGAATTGCAGGCTCTTCGCGGGCACCTTCACGTAGATCGGAACGGTTGCCACGTCCGCCGTCTCTTTCACGGTTCCGGTGATCAGCGTTACGGGCATCGTGGAGCGTTGCATGTCGGCGGCGGCCGGCGAGGCCATGGCCCGTTGCAACTGCGTACCGACAGGCAGACTGGAGTAGCCGCTGCGATACGCAAGCATGTAACGGCCGGGCTGCTTTACGCGGACGGAGATGCGGTGGTATTTCCCGTCCTCGCCGTGCGGTGGACGATACGCGAGCGAATAGAAATTCGATGACGCTTCATTGAAACTGCTGAGCGATTGATCGATGCGATTGCCCGTGAAGACCTCGCCGCCCGTCTCGTGCGCGAGCCAGTAGATCGACCCGCCGCCAACTCCAGCGCCTGGAGCGAGTCCCGCAAGAGCATTCTTGTATCCCCCGCCGCCGGCGCCATCGGCACCGATGTTGACCGGCTGGAGCCCGGCCGTGCCGACGATGTAGATGCTTGCATTCGAGGCGTTCACATCGTGGACGAGACGCTGCCGCAAAATCACAGCCGCGCTTGCGGAGCGGCCGACAGCAGCCGATCCGCCAAACTGCAGTGGATTGTTTTCGTCGCCAAACGCCTCCGTCAGGAGCAGCACGATCTTTCGTCCCGGCAGGGTCGCGAAGGAACGCGTGAGCTCCATGATTGCGCCGTACGTCTTTGCCAGGTCGCTGGCTTCTTCGAAGCGATTGGCTTCATCGACAAGGCCATTCACAGCGGTCGCGCCGGTATCCGCTCCCTCGATCGTGGCTCCCGCCCGCCGCAGGTTCTCATCGTAGTTGGCGCTCAACACGGACGAGGGTCGCGCGATCTCGTTGTTCATCAAGGCCATGGTTCCCACCGGCCGGCCCGCCATGGCTTTCCTCACCGTGATCAGCGAGTCGTGAATCCGCGCCTTGTCCGACGTCAGCGGAAGGAGCATGTGCGCACGGTTGGTGATCATGGCCAGCGACCAGTCGTACGAACCTTCCTGAAAATGCTGATTGATGAACTGCTCGAGTTTTGCGAGCGCGACGTCGCGGTCGTGGCGGGTGATGTGGCGGTTGTCGACGATGACCAGAACGCGGCGGCGGAATCGCTCGTCCGCCGGCTCGGGCGCGGTGGATTGAGCGGTTGCGGCTGCCTGCGACGCGACCGGCGCTTTTTTGTCGCGCGCGTTTTCGATGGCGTAAAAATTCGTAACCTTCTGCGGTACGCCATCTTCCAGAACTTCGAAGTCATCCGCGGTCAGGCCGCGCGCGGGCGCACCGTGCGAGGTGACGGTGACGTCGACGTTCACCAGCGCGACGTCGATTTTTTCCGTGAGCGATTGTGCGAATGCGGTGGCTGCGGCCGCGAAGAACACTATGGAGATCAAGCGTTTAGGCATGGGGAGTTTCCCTCTCTCATCGAGGCCGTGCTGCCGCACGCGTGCCACGGACGAAAAGAAATTCCACTTGTAGTTTCAACAAGTTACGTTGCTGGCTTCGCCGGCCTGCGCCGTTTTCCTCTCCGCCCGAGGACAAGCTGTCACGAAAAAAGTACGGGGCGCCTTGCGGCGCCCCGTAGTCAGACGAATCGTGAAGATGAAGATTAGAAAGTGACGCGGATGCCGAGCTGCGCGAGGCGCTGCTCGCCCTGGGCAGGATCGCCGGCGAAGGTGTTGGCCTGGCCGAAGCCGCCGGTGAAGGTGCACTGGCCCGCTGCATTGACCGCGCAGTTGCCGTTGAAATTGGCGGCGTTCTTCGAGTTGAAGAGATTGAAGATTTCGCCGATGAGCTCCACGCCGTAGTTGTGGTAGAGCTTGAACTCCTTCGAAAGACGGACGTCGAACTGCGAGAAGGAGGCGCCGCGCAGGCTGTTGACGTGAGTCACGCCCGGCGCGAGATCGAAGTTGTAACCGTCGGCGCACTTCAACACGGTCCCGGTCGGGCCGCAGCTGATGTCGGCGCCGGCCCACTCGGTGTACGGCGTGCCGGAGTGATAGCGGAAGATGCCCGACGCGTTGATGCCGAACGGCGCGCGGTAAAGGGTGCTGAGCGTGACGCGATGCTTCTGATCGGTGTTCAACGGGCCGACGCACGCGTCGCAAAGCGGATCGTACGGATCGATGCTCTGGTCGCGCACGGCGCGCAGATCGCCCTGATGTCCGGCGTCGGTGATGCGGAACTCGTCCGCGCCGGCGAGCACGTTGCCGGTCGTGTGCGACCACGTGTAGAAACCCTGCAACTCGAACTTCGTTCCGAGGCGCGCATGGCCGCCGATGTTCACGCCGTTGTATTTCGCGAAGCCTTCGCCGTCCCAGATGCGGAAGCTGGCGAACGCCGGGAAGCGCCGTTTGCCCGTAGCCGGATCGATCGGATTCGCGCGGAAGCGGAAGGGGATGTCCTTGTAATTGACGTGCGATGCATCGACGTTCAGGCCGAGCCATGGGTTGACCTGCCACGAGTATCCGAGCGAGACCTGATCGGAGTAGGGAGTTGCCAGCGTCGGCGAGGCCACTTCATTGGGCGGGTTGACCGCGGTTCCGCCGGTCTGCTGATTGGGCGGCAGCGGCTGCCCGGGCTGGAAGAAGGTGCCATTGGAGTTCTTGATGCCGTTGCCGTCGTGGTACGCGTAGCTCTGTCCGTAGGTCGACTGCACGGCCACGGCCGGGAAAAGAATCGTGGCGTTCGTATAAGGGAAGTCGAAGTAACGGCCGACGCCGCCGCGAATGATATTTTTCGAATCGCCGTTGAGGTCGTATGTGAAGCCGAGGCGCGGCGCCCAATTGTTGGTGTCGTTCTTGAGTTTTCCGCCCTTGCCGCCCTGGAAATCCTTCAGATAGGGGTCGTTGTATTTCGTCTGCGTCGACAGCGTCTGCCAGATCGGGTTCGACGTCTGATCGAGATCGAATCCTTTCCACAGGTCATAACGAATTCCGACATTGAGCGTCAGCTTCTTATTGAAGGAGATGTCGTCCTGGGCGTAGTAGTTGTATTGCTTGATCGGCGTGTTGTAGCCGGCAAATCCGCTGAAGATGGCAATGTCGACGACGGGCGAGCCTTTCACGGGGTCGCGCAATGTGTACTGGCCCGACGTTCCGGTGGAGAAATCGCCGCCGAGGAGCGGCTCATCGATGTAATTGATGCCCACTTTGAAATCATGGCGCATCTGGCCGAGCGTCGATGACCAGGAGAAGTCGTCCTTGTACTGGCGCTTGATCTGCGTGGTGGTCTGCGGCGTGTTGACGCTTTGTCCGACGCTGACGCCGCCGGGATAAATGAGCGCGGGGTCGTTCGAAGTCGGCAGGATCGCGTTCTTGAAGTGCGTGTCCTGGAAAAGGAAATCGTTGACCTTGTTCGATCCGATCTGCCATGTGTGGCCGAGCAGGATGGAGTGGTAATCGTTCGTCAGTGTGCCGAGCGCGCTCGGAAGGACAATCGGGCTCGGGCCATAGATGTCGGAATTGCGCTGATAGCCATAGCGCACCTGCAGAAACTGGCGCGCATTGATGTCGGCGCTGGCCTTGGCCGTAAAGAGATTGTCTTTGAACGGCGTCGGAACTGCCTGGCCGTCGAACTCAGGGTAAATTCCGCCGGTGTTGATGACATAGCTCGTCGGACGCTCCAGCCGTTCGGCCGTCGCAAAGAAATGGATCATGTCTTTGACGATCGGACCGCCGATGGACGCGCCGTACTGATTGCGGCTGTAGGGCGACTTGCCGCTGCCGTTGAGTTTCTCCGTCTCCGTTTTTTCATTGAGGCTCTTGGAGCGGTAAAACTCGTAGGCGCTTCCTTCGAAATCGTTCGTGCCGGTCTTGGTGACGACCGTAAGAACGCCTCCGGTAGTGCGGCCATATTCGGCTTTGTACTGCTGCGTCTGGATGTTGAACTCCTGCACCGCTTCGATGTTGTAGTTCTGCAGAGCGCCGCCGATGGTGTCGTCCGTGTTGTCACCGCCGTCGACGAGGAAATTGACATTACGGCCGCTGCCGCCATTGAGGGCGATGGTGAGCTGGCCCGGCTTGGTCGGATCGCTGTTGACGGAGAGCGTGGTTCCCGGAGCGAGCGACCCGAGGTTCGCGAACTGCCGGCCGTTCAGCGGAAGGTTGGCGATCTCGCGCTGGCTGACCACCGTGCCGATAGCCGGCGTGGTCTCGATCAGCGGCGATGCGGCGGTGACGGTGATCTGTTCCTTGACCGTTGCCTGTTTGAGAGTGATGTTGAGGTTTCGATCGGTGGAAACGTTGACCTCGACGTTCTTCGTCGTCAGCGATCCGAAGCCGGCCAGATCGGCGGTGACGTCATACGTCCCGATCGGCAGCGATGCGAACCGGTAGCTGCCATCCGTCTCGCTGATGACGGTCCGATTGAAGCCGGTGGCCTCGTTCGTGGCCGTGACCGTGACGCCCGGAAGAGCAGCACCGCTGCCGTCCGAGACGCGTCCGGAAAGCGATCCGGCGTTGGTCTGTGCGAAAAGAAGGTTGGGTAGGAGAAGGAGCAGGAAACCGACCAGGGGGAGGGAACGAGAGCGCACGGTGTACCTCCTGTTTGAGCCCGATTTTGAAATTGGCCGAAGGATACTCCAAAGAGATTAACGACGGAACTGCGGAGGCAATCGTTGCAGAAACGTCCGCGCCGCGTTGCGTTCCGAAGCGAATTGCGGACTTGCCGGCAGGCGCGCCAGGAGCCGCTGCAGCTCCGCGGCGGCGCCGGCATCGTCGCCCGACATCTGCAGTGCGACGGCGCGATTGAGCTGCGCTTCGTAGTAGTCGGGCGCGATCTGCATGGCCCGGTCGAAATACGGAAGCGCATCGCGGGCGTGGCCGTCGCTGACGAGCATCGCGCCGAGTCCGTTCAGCGGATCGGCGTAGCTCGGCGCGAGCTCGATTGCGTGGCGATATGCATCGGCCGCCTCGTCGTGGCGGTTCATAGCAGAAAGGACGTTGCCGAGGTTGTTGTACGCGCGCGCGTTGCGAGGATCGGCGGCGATCGTTGCGCGAAACTCTTTCTCCCCCTCGGCGAGATTGCCCGCTTCGGCGAGCGCCGTTCCGCGGATGTTGTGGATTTCCGGGCGGTTCGGATCGCGCTTCGCCGCCTCGGCCAGCGCGATTGCCCCTTCGCGCGCGTTGCCGCTTTCCTGCAGCGCGACCGCGAGGTTGTACCAGGCGTCGGCATCGTTCGGCGCGAGCGCGACCGCCTGGCGATAGAGCGCGATCGCGTGTGGAACGTCGCCGGTTTGCTTCAGCGCACGGGCGAGCGTTTCGCGAAAGACGTGGTTGGCCGGATCGTCGCGGACGAGTTTCTCGAGCGATGCGGCGGCGTCGCGCGCGCGGCTGGCGTTGAGCATGGCCGACGCTTCTTCGAACGCGCGGAAAAGCGGAGCGACGGTTTTCGGATCGCGTTTCGCGCCGGACGTCGATGGCGCCGGCGCCACGTAGCCGAGGCTGGCCAGCTTCGCGCGCGTTTCGGCGTCGATGGTGGATGGCGATGCGGCGACGGCGGTAGCGCGGAGTTGATCGAGCCGGGTGGAAAGGTCGCGGTAGACGCGGCGCTGATCCGTCAATGTGTTGACCATTTCGCCGGGATCGCGCTGCAGGTCGTAAAGCTCCGGTCCGGGCGCGGAGATCAACTTCCTCGACGCCACGCGCATCGACGAAAGCTCGCTCCAGCCGAACGTGGCCGGATACTGCGTCTCCGCATACATCGGCGCCGGTTGCGGCTCGCGTCCGTTCCGAAGGTCGGCGGCGAGATCGCGGCCATCGACTGACGGGAAGGCAACGCCGGCCAACGACGCAATCGTCGGCGCGAGATCCACGGTGCTCACTGCCGTGCGAATCGCGCGCGGCGCGAGCGACGGTGCGGCGATGATCATCGGCACGTGCAGCGTCGGTTCGTAAAGCAGCAGGCCGTGCGTCAGCTCGCCGTGCTCGCCGAGCGCTTCGCCATGATCGCCGACGACGATGACGATGCAGTTCGCGCGATCGACTGCCGCGAGCAATCGCGCCACCTGCGCATCGACGTACGCGACTTCGCCATCGTACGTCTGCGGATACGGCGGCGGCGGCGCGTACGGAGCATGCGCATCGTAGAGATGCACCCACGCGAAGAACGGCCGCGCGTCGTTTTCACGCAGCCACGCCAGCGCGCGATCGACGACCTCGGCGCCGCGGCGTTCCGCGTCGAAGTTTCCGCTGCTGTCGGTCACGTTGCGCGCGATCTCGTCGTCGTAGCGGTCGAATCCGCGATCGAGTCCGAAACGGTGGTCGAGGATGAACGAGCCGACAAACGCGCCCGTGCGGTAGCTGCTGCCTCGGAATGCTGTCGCCAGCGTCTGGCGCGAGGCGGGAAAAACGCCGATGCCGTTGTTGCGCATCCCGTGATGCAGCGGCCACAGGCCGGACAGCAACGAGGAGTGCGCGGGAAGCGTGAGCGGGACCGGCGAGTCGGCGGCGTCGAAGCGGATCCCTTCGCGGGAGAGGCGCGCCAGCGCCGGCGTGTTGCCGCCGACGCGATCGGCGCGGAAGGTGTCGACGGTGATCAGAAGGACGTTGAGGGGACGGCGCCGGGTCTCGCGGCACGCGGCGACGAGCAGCAGGACGACGAGGATCGCGGCCGGTTTTCTGAACACGCGGCCATTCTGCATGAGGGAGGTTGGCAATTGGGTGGGACACCAATCATTCGAATCGAAAATCCGAATTATTGAAGGAGAGACAGTTGGCGATGAACGCCCGACTTGCGCTAACCGCTTAAAAATACTAACCTCGCGCCGCCTTGGGGTCCGAGGCTTTCAGCGGCAGCGGGCATGCAGCCTTTTACGGTCAACGGCCGGGAGGTAGCGCGTCGCGGCCAAAGAGTCATTCAATCAATCACAGGGAGGTACGCCAAGCCTCAAATGAATCGTCAGGTCGAACCGCAGTCAAACCGCAGTTCAAGTAATGGTTAGGAGAATGAACGAAATGCATTCAAACAAGTTTCGAGTTGCCATGATGTTCGCGATGGTGCTCCTTGTTGCCGTCGGCGCGTTTGCGCAGACGTCGACGTCGGGCGCAATCGCCGGCACGGTCAAGCAGGGCGGAACCGCTCTTCCTGGCGTGACCGTAGAAGTCCGTTCGGCCGCGCTGCAGGGCGTCCGTACGGCAGTCACCGATGCCGGCGGCAATTTCCGCTTCACGCTTCTCCCGCCGGGAAGCTACAACCTGACGGCGACGCTGTCGGGATTCACGCCCGTGACGCAGAACAACGTCGCGGTCGAGTTGAACAAGACGGTCACGCTCGACGTTACGCTGAGCGCCGCCGCCTCGGAGACGGTTACCGTCGTCGGAAGCGCACCGGTTGTCGACGTCACGTCGAACATCTCGGGCGCGAACGTTACGTCGGAGACGCTCCGCTCGCTGCCGATCGGCCGTAACTTCGTGGCCGCCGCGCAGGTCGCGCCGGGCACCTCGGCCGACGGTTCGGGCACGACGGTTTACGGATCGTCAGGCGCCGAGAACGAGTACATCATCGACGGTCTGAACACGACCTCGATCGGCCTTGGCCAGCAGGGCAAGCGCCTCAACCCCGACTTCGTGCAGGAAGTTGAAGTCATGACCGGTGGTCTCCCGGCCGAGTATGGCCGTCTGACCGGTGGCGCGATCAACGCCGTCACCAAGAGCGGTTCGAACGAGTTCCACGGCGACATCTTCGGCTACGACGAAGGTGGCAGCCTGTTCTCGAAGAACGCCACGGCATCGAAGCTTCCGGTCACCTCGACGACTGTCACGGACGTCAACCGCCGGTATGACTACGGTGCGGACGTCGGTGGCTTCTTCATCAAGGACCGCCTGTGGTTCTACGGCGCGTATGACCGCGTCAGCGAAAAAGACATCAGCACGCGCATCAACACCCCGCTGGTCGTTAACGGCTGCCCGACCTGCGGCGTGCCGGTTGGCGGCACGCAGGGCAGCTCTCTGACTCGTAATCTTTATGCCGGCAAGCTGAGCCTGTCGCTCACGTCGAGCCAGTTGTTCAATCTGTCGATCCTCGGCGACCCGAGCACCAACTCCGGCGCGATCTTCGCGATCGCAGGTCCGCCGAGCACCTTCCTCGGTTCGATCAAGTCCGGCGGCGACGATTACACCGGACGTTATTCCGGCGTCTTCGGCACGAACTGGAACATCAACGCCGAGGCTGGCCGTCACAACGAAACGCAGACGTATGGCGGAGAAGGCGCATCGATCCCGCGTACGATCGATCGCACCCAGGTTCCGGCCGTCGCCACCGGCGGTTTCGGCTTCTTCCAGAACCAGGACTACCGTCGCGACATCGTGAAGGCCGACGTCTCCGCGTTCTTCGGCAATCATCAGTTCAAGGTTGGCGGAGACCGCGAAAAGATCCTCGCCACTAATGCCAACCAGGACAGCGGCGGCGCGACGCTTCAGAAGCGCTGCACGGTGGCCATCGTCAACAACCAGTGCCCGGCCAATGGGCAGGTCTATTACACGCACGAGGGATACATCAACGACCTCGGCGGAACACTCAACAAGAATGATCCGTCGACGTTTGCGGCGAACCTCCTCAACCCGCTTTCCTCGTCGCCCGAAGACACCAGCACCGCGATTTACGGTCAGGACCAGTGGAAGCTCCTCACGAACCTGACCCTCAATCTCGGCCTCCGTCTCGAGCAGCAGAAGGTCGGCGACCGTACGGGCGCCACGGCCATCAACCTGAAGCACGACCTCTCGCCGCGCCTCGGAGTGATCTGGGATCCGGCGAACAACGGCCGCAGCAAGGTGTACGCGAACTATGGCCGCTTCTACGAAAACATCCCGATGGACATCAACTTCCGCGCGTTCGGCGGTGAGCTGTCGCTCGACGTCAACAACTTCGATCCGACGCCGACGAACTTTGTCCCGGTAACGACCATTTGCAGCGCATCGGCTGGAATCACCACGAACTGCGTCCCGGCGCTTTCAGGCGGCAAGCCGTTCCGCTTCCTCGGCGGCGGCACGGAGCCGGTCGACCCGAACCTCAAGGGCCAGTACATCGATGAGTACCTGCTCGGTGCAGACTACGAAATCGCTCCGAACCTGGCAGTCGGAATCAAGGGTACCTACCGCAACCTCGGCAACGTGATCGAGGACTTCCTCATCGGCAGCACTGGTGAGTACCTGATCGCGAATCCGGGCTCCGGCACGGGCTCCACGGGTGCCACGTTCCTCGGCGACGTCGTCACCTACGACAAGGCGAAGCGCACCTACAAGGGCGTCGAAGTTCATGCCCAAAAGCGCTTCAGCAACAACTACCAGTTCTTCACCAGCTACGTGTGGTCGCAGCTCAAGGGCAACTACGACGGAACCTTCCAGTCGTCGACCGGCCAGCTCGATCCGAACATCAACTCGGCGTTCGACTATGCCGACTTCCTCGTCAACAACAGCGGCTTCCTCAGCAACGACCGCACGCATCAGGTCAAGTTCTACGGCTCCTACACGTTCTCGAACGGTATGACCAAGGGCCTCGACCTCGGCGTCGGCGCGCACTGGGAGTCCGGTGTTCCTCTGACGGCGCAGGGTTATGCGATCTCGTACCGCAACTACGAGTACTACCTCACCACGCGCGGCGCCCTCGGCCGTGGTCCTTCGGACTACGAAGCTGACCTGCATGCTGGTTATCCGATCGCCCTTGGCGGTTCGCACCTGAACCTCCTCGTTGACGTCTTCAACGTCTTCAACCGCCAGTCGGCGACCAACCTCGACCAGCGTTTCAACCTGTCGTCTGATCCGGCTTGCTCCGGTTTGCCGACCGGTCTGTGCAACACTGACGGTGGAATCCTGAACGTCACTGGCACCACGAACGCCAGAGGCCAGGTTTCGCGCTCGTCTGCGACGAACCCGAGCTTCCTGAAGAAGGGCACGTCGTTCACGAATCCCCGCAGCATCCGTCTCGGCGCTCGCTGGACGTTCTAAGCAGTACGCTTCATCGTTGTATCCTGAGGGCCCCGATTTCGGGGCCCTCTTTTTTATGTCCTCGAAATCCGTCCTGGCGGCGGCTTCCATCGTCCTCGCGGTTTTGCTGGCGATCTGCGTCCGCATTCAGCCTTCCGGGACTGCCACGATCTTTCGTCATGGCTCCGCGCTCTCGGTCCGCGCGCACGCTCTCTATCTCCGTCCGCTGACGGGCGGCGAACGTTGCAGCGTCGCGACGGTTGGAGATCGCCTCCAATTCGATGCGCCGCTCGTCGCCGGAACCGCAACGCGAGATGAGCTACCGCTGCGCGTGCGGTTCGCGTACGAAGCGCCGGACGCGTTTCCGTCAGGATGGACGGGCGCGAGCTGGTGCGAGTCGCTGCGCGGGCGCGTGACCGATCTGGCCCGCGCTGCCGCCCGCGCACAGACTGCGGATTCGCTGCTCGCTGACCGCCGTGCGGCGACCGACCAGATCGCGGCGGCGATCGCGCAGCAACTCGCGCGTGATGGCGTTCGCGCGGAAAGCACCTCGGTGCTCATCGATCTGCCGAAGGGTTTCGAGCGGCTTCGCGCGATGAAGGATCTGGCGCGGCAGTCACGGCCGGCGAAGCCCGTGATTTTCGTCGGCCTCGATGGCGCCGACTGGCAACTCCTCGACGAGTACATGGCCAACGGCTCGATGCCGAACCTGAATCGTCTCGTTGCGAATGGCGCCGGAGGCGTTCTCGAAACCGATTATCCGCCGCTCTCGCCGCTGGTGTGGACGACGATGATGACCGGCACCGGTCCGCTCGACCACGGCATCCTCGACTTCACGCGCTTCAATCCGTTCACGCACGAAAAAGAGCCGATCACGAGCGACGAACGCCTCAAGCCGGCCATCTGGAACATGCTGACCTGGGCCGGCAAAAAGACCGCGGTCTTCGGCCTTTGGGCCACGTATGCGGCGGAGCCGGTGCATGGGATCAATGTGTCGGACCGTCTCTTCACGTTTCTCTACAGCGATGAGGAGCGGCCGGCGGGCGTGGTCTGGCCGCCCAATCGCGGCGCATGGTCGCAGAGCGCGCTCGGCGAGGCCGACGCGGCGGTGAACGCGCAGAGGATGCGCGAATATCTGCCGTCGGTCACCGACGAAGAGGTCGCATCGCTCGCGAAAAGCACGAACCCTTACGCCGATCCGCCCGCGGCACTGCGCCGCATCCTTCTCGAAACGGAGATCTACCGGCGTGCGTCCGACGGCTATCTTCACGAAGACGCCGCGCTGCCCGATCTGACCATCGTCTACCTCCAGGGAACGGACACGATCGGCCACGTCTTCGCGCCGTTCGCGCCGCCGAAGCAGCCGCAGGTCGCGCAAGCCGACTACGATCGCTACAGCGGCGTGCCGGCCCGTTACTTCCACGAAATCGACGATCTCATCGGACGCTACGCGGCGATCGCCGAACAGCACGGCGCGCTCCTCATGCTCGCTTCCGATCACGGTTTCTTCTGGCGCGAAGGCAGGCCGGTCGCAATCTCGAGCACCGCCACCGCCACGGCGGCCAAGTGGCATCGCAAGGAAGGGATCTATCTCCTTTACGGTCCTGGAATCGCAGCCGCGCCGCATCATCCGTTACGCGGCAGCGTGCGGCAGGTCTGCGCGACGCTGCTCGCGCTCAGCGGCATGCCGTCCGCGTCCGGCGGATCGCAACCTCTTGCCGGCACGCCCGCCGGTCCGACAGGGTCCTTCGATTACGCCAGCCGATTTTCGCGCGCCGACGCTCCCCCTCCGCCGCGCAACCGAAACGAAGGCTCGGAAGACATCGCCAAACTCAAAGCCCTCGGCTACATCGGGTCGGGCGAATCAACGTCTCCCGCATCCACCGCCGCCGGAACGAAAACGGCCGGCGCGTTCAACAACGAGGGGCTGATCCTCCGCAACGAACATCGCATCGATGACGCCATCGCCGCGTTCGACAAGAGTCTGGCCGTCGATCCGAAGTACGCGTCGGCGATGTGGAACGAGAGCGAGACGCTGTTCGATGCGGGACGCGATCTCGATCGCGCCGATCGCCTCGTCGTCGCCGCTGCCGCGAATGGTCTGGGCGACGCCGTCACCTTCATCATCAAACGGTCGATCGTCTATGAGCAGAGCGGCCGCGGCGGACGCAGCCTGCATCTGCTCGACGCCGCCGTAACGGCGCGGCCGTCAGAACCGGAGCTTCGGATGTTCCGCGGCCGTTACCGCATGGAAGCGCACGACTGCGCGGGCGCGCTGGACGACTTCAAAACCGCGATCGCGGCGGCGCCCGAAAACGCGCTGGCCTACGCTGCGTCGGGTCTCGCTCAGGCCTGTCTCGGAGATGAGGCGGGCGCGCGCGCCAGCTTTACGCGCGCGCACGCCCTCGATCCGAATCAGCCGATTCCGTGATTACAGGCGCACTTCCTGCACGGCGCTCCCGAGCTCGTTCGAGAGCTCGTCGCGCAGCGTGATCACCACCGTGAACGCCCCCTTCTTCAGGCGGACGTTCATCGTGTAGCGGAAGTTCTGGTTGGGCTCTTTTGACCGGTCGCTCGAGACCGTCACTTCCTGCAGTTGGTGATGGAACCCGACGTTGCGGCCGTTTTCGTCGAACACGGAAAGGTAGACGTGAACGCGTCCGACGAGCGTCTCGTCGCGCGGCAGCAATGTGATGCGCTCAATCGGCATCGCGGCCACGACCGGAACGACGATCGCGCTCGTGCTCGTCGTTTTCTTTGACCCGAGGGTGAGCTTCACCGGGAGCGGGCCGACAGCCTGATCGAAGGTCATCCTCTCCTGCAGGCTTTGTTCGAGGCGGTCGTCGGCGGTCAGATCGAAGTAGCCGATGCGGTTGGCGACGGTGACGCCCGGGCGTTTCACGTGCACGTTGATCTTGTGGTACTTGCGGTCGCCGTTATGTTCCGGCGAGTAGCCGAGCGAGTAGAAGTTCGAGGTGTCGGCTTCGACCACTTCAAACGAATGGCGAACGTCGTTCGACGGCAGGTAAAACCCGCCGGTGCCGAGGGCGATCTGAAGCGGGATCGAGTCGACATCCGCGACGTCGATCGGCTCGTTGCCGCCGCCGCGCTGGTAGAAGTTGGGCGTATCGATTCCAGACGATTTGTTCTCCACGTCATGCTGCGGCGCCTGCATCCCGCGGGGACGGGCGTTAATGACGTGAATGGTGAAGTTCGCTGCATTCGCTTCGTGAACGATCCCGTCGATGACCAGCTCTTTGTCATGACGTAGCGCGCGCAACTCCTGGTCGGAAGGTTTGTCGTACACCGTGAACGACGTGTTGTTCTCCATGCCTCCCGTGAGAAGGATCATGAACTTCTTTCCTTCGTCGGCCGTGTGGGCTCGGGCCACTTCGACCACGGCGCGCGCGGTGCTCTGCAGCGACTGTAACGCCCGGAACGTCTGTTCACGCGAAGTGAAACGGACCACTTCACCGTAATCGTACGTCTCGCTCTCGAAGTCCAGCCCCTTTCGCGTGCGGTCCGACAGAATGGAGCGGTCCATCTCGTGATGCCCCAGGAAGGTGGGCATCCGTTTCACCTTCTCGATCGCCGCGCGGATCAGCGACTTTTGCCTGGTGAACGGCTGAACCACGACGAGCGAGTGGCCAATCGCTGCCACCGACCATTCGGCATCATTGCCGTACGTGTCGAGCTGCTTTTCCAGCGCCGTCAGCGCGGAATTACGCTGCAGGTTCTCGATGAAATTGTTGTCGACGATCAGGACGATGCGGCGGCGCGCCGGTTCGGTGGCGGCGTCCTGCATCGCCGGCGGCGCAACCAGCGGCGGTTTCGGCTGGATGTTCATCGTCTGATAGATGGCGAAGTTCGAGATCGGCATGGGCTTGCCGTCCTCGAAGATTTCGAAATCGCCGCGCGTCAGGTTCATGACCGGCTTGCCGCTCCGGTCAGTGACGGTCACGTCGACGTTGACGACGTTGACGTCGACATGCGCTGTGAGCGGCGGCAGCGGTCCGTGACTTTGTGCGGAGATGGACGGGACGACGAAAAGGGCCAACGACACGACCACGGTCAACAACCGGCGCATAAATCCTCCCCTGAAATTCAGCGACGGATTGTACGTCCGTGTGTGACGCCGGGCGAGCCGAGCTGTGAGCTGTTCCGCAGCCGTAACAATGGGGTTCGGGACGTCTACTGCACGCGCGCGGCGAACCGGGTGCTCATCGGTCCGGCGCGGGAGGTGAAACTGGCGATTCCGTGCACGGTCACCGGTCCATTGACGTCGCCGCTGTCGGTGTCCTGCAGCGGCAGGACCCAGGCGCGAATCGGCAGCACCGCGGTGGACCGCGCATCGACGGTGAGCGAGAAGGCGTGGCGCACGCGCTTCATTGAATAGGCGCCCGATTCGCCCACCGTCTCGATTTCGACCGACGTCAGCGAGACGGGATAGTCGAACGGATTCGTCACTTTGATTTCGTAGTCGACAGGAACGGCATTGGAGACGGAAGGATCGAGCGTTCGCACGGCGATCCGCAGCGGCTCCACTCTCGAGATCTGCGAGATCTCTACCGCCGGTGACGTGCGCGGTCCTGCGCCAGCACAGGCGATTACGGCGATCAGGAGCAAGACGAGATTCGTTTTCATCATTGCTTTCAGCGTTGCTTTCCTATGGAAGCCAGCCAAAAAGGAACGGCGGCCGAAGCCGCCGTTCCGTGACGTCATTGAGATTGCAGCTTAGAAAGTCAGTCTCACGAAGACACGCACTTCGCGCGGATCCTGATACGTGTTCGGCTGGCCATAGCGCCAGTCGGGGATCAGGCCGAGGGCGACCTGGCGGTCGAACTGCCGCTTGAAGTCGACCGTACCGCTGAAGAATGCAGCCGCTTGTGAGGGGTTGTTCGCCGAGCCGGTCTGCGGACCGATTCGCGGCGTCGCGGACGACGGGCCGCATGCTGCGACGGAGACCGAGCCGGTGCCGCACGCGCTCAGGTCGCGGATGACGATGCTGGTCGTGCTCACGATCGGATAGATGTTCGTCACCTTCTTCTGATCGAAGAGGTTGAGAACGATCGCGCCGAGCGTCACGCCGTAGCGGCCCATACGCAGCTCATGCTGGACGTTCAGATCGGTCTGGGTGATGTTCGGGGTGCGTCCCATGTCGTTGCGGCCGAACGGGAAGATCGGCGCGCCCTGGAAGCGCATCTCGGTCGTGGTCGGAGTGCCGCTGTAGAAATACTCATTGGCTCCGACCGTCGTGCCGAACGGGAAGCTGTACGCAATCTGCGCCTTGGCCTGATGCGGACGGTCGCCGCCGAGGGGACCGGTGACCTCGCCGCCCTTCTGATCGAACAGCATGAACAGACTGTCGAAGATGCGGCTGACGTTCGGGGAGGTACGGGCGAAGCCGGGCGTGGCCGTGATTTCGTCGGCGTTGGCGAGGCCGGAGTAGTTGCCTTTCAGCTTGCTGTACAGATAGCTGGCGTGCAGCAGCCAGCGCTGCGAGTAACGCTTGCTGTATTCGACCTCGAATCCGTTGTAGTCGCGCTTCGCCTTCGGCATCGCAGGGCAGACGGTGCAGCCGAATGCGGAAAGGATCTTCTGGGCCACGCCTTCGCCCGGGTTGGCGATGAAGAAGTCTTCCGACTCCGATCCGTCAGCATGGACATTGTGAACGCCGACGTCCTCGATGGCGCGAACGAGGCTCTTGTTCACCCAGCGGAAGCCGACGGCCGAGGTGTTGCCGATGTCCTGCTGGAACCCGAGTGAATACTCGCGGCTTTCCATCGGCTTGAGGTTCGGATCGATCAGCGGGTGATCGGCGGAGTTGGACGGATGGCGCAGGTCGACGCTGCTGCGCAGCGTCATGCCCGGGCAGGTCGGCTTGACGGAGGGATCGTTCGTCACATTCTGGCAGCCGGTCCATTTGGTCCAGTCGAACGAGTCGAGATCGAAGCCCCAGTAAATCCACTTGTCGCCGCCGAACGAGCCGCGCGGCAGCTCCATCTTCATGATGTCGTAGAACGTGCCGTAGCTGCCGTACGCCTTCGTTTTCCCGTTGCCGAAGAGGTCGTACGAGAAGCCGAGGCGCGGCGCGACCTTGTCCTTGAAATCGAAACTGATCGCCTTCGAACCGGTCGTGCCGGTCGTCGCATACGACGGAATCGATTCCGACTCCGTGCGCACGCCGACGTTCAGCGTGAGACGGTCGCTCATCGTCGTCCAGGAGTCCTGCAGGAAGAGCCCTTCGATCTTGTCCTGCACGTTGCCGGTGGTCTGGAACGTATAGACGCCGGCCGAACCGTACTTGCCGCGGCCCGTGCACTGCGGGCAGACCGCGTTCCAGCTTGCGGTGACGAGGTAGTTCAGCTGGCCGCGCAGCACGTCATTCTTGATGTTGTCGAGCTGAACGCCGCCCTTGACGCGATGCGTGCCGAGGGCGTTGCCGAACCACGACGCGTCGAGATTGATGTTGTCGCGCGTGTAGGCGTCTTTCTGTGACGCGGTGTTCGTGGGAATCGTGGAGAAGCCGGACGCCTGGACCAGATTGGCCGGGATCTCCGGGAAGACCGCGGTGTTGATTCCGGACGCGAAGGTGATGAGCGGATCGCTCGAAACGTCGCTCTGTGTGTAGTTGCGATAGAAACGGCCGCCCTTGGCCGAGAGGAACCACTGCGGCGTGGCGATGTAGTCGGCGTAGCCGGAAGCGGTCCAGTTCTCCAGTTTGTCGTCGGGCGCGTACGCCAGCGGATTGGTGTTGCCGCGGCCGGTCGCGCCGGGAAGGAGGTTCGTGGTCTGGTATCCGCTGTTGTTCGCGGACGCCTTGAAGAGCAGCTTCGCCCCTGCCTGTCCCGACAGCGTTCCGACCCAGTTGTCGCGGCGGAACTTCTGCGGGAAGACGCCGGTCTGGCCGTTCGTGAAGGTAACCGTGCGGCTGATCGACTGGCGCTGCGGCTTGTAGCCGCCGTAGAACCAGAGGTTGTCCTTCATCAGCGGTCCGCCGAACGTGACGGACGGCTCGATCTGATTCGTGGAGTCGTCTTTCGGCACGTACTGCTCGAAGCCGGTGTTGGTCAGATTGAGCTGAAGGATCGGCGAGCGGGTGAGGGTGCGTGTGCCGGTGTCGATCAGCGCGTTCTGGCCGTTCCACGACGTGTTCGTGTACTCGCCGCCGATCGTTCCCTTGAAGTCGTTGGTGCCCGTCTTCGTGACGACGTTGATGACGCCGCCGGTCGAGCCGCCGAACTCCGCGGGGTAGCCGGCGGACTTGACCTGCACCTCATCCACGAACTCCGTCATGAGCGCTTTGCCCTGTACGCCCGTCTGCGGATTGGTCGTGTCGACGCCGTCCATGATGTAGCGGTTCTCGGCGCCCGATGCGCCGTCGATGGAGATGCCGCCGTTCTTGTTGTTCTGGTTTGCCGACGGCGCCTGGACGACGACCGTGCTGAAGTCGCGGCCGCGCGGCAGCTTCTCGAACGTCTCCGTCCGGATGCTCGTCTGCGCCGCGCTCGAGGTCACATCGACGAGCTGCGGCTCGGCGGTGACCGTCACGCTCTCGCTGACCGCCGCCACCTTCAGGACCAGATCGACCTTCGGTGACGTGCCGAGCTTTGCCTGCACGTCCTTCGCGGTGGCCGGCTGCATTCCGGAGAGCGTCGCCGTCACCGTGTAGACGCCTGGCGGGACGGACGGAAAGTGGTAATGACCGCTGGCGTCACTCTGGACCGCTAACTTCTGCCCGCGATCGGCGGACGACGCTTCCACCGTCACGCCCGGCAGTGCGCCGCCGCTTGAGTCGGTGATGACGCCCTGAATCGACGCGGTCTGCTCCTGCCCCAACAGCGGCAGGCTCAGCGCTAGTAAAAAAAGGACACAGATCCCCCACGAAAAACGTTTCATTGCTTTCCCCCTGGTTTTTAAAAGTTTCCTGCTGCGGGCTTGGAACGGGACTGACGGGCTGAACGGATCATAGCTGTAAATTTGCCGCAACGATCGTGAACAAATGTAGGGGAGGCCAAGCAATGAGAGAGTTGCGTAGCGAGCGGTTAGAAAGCGGGGACGCCAGCGCTCATTGCGCGCTTACGTAAAAGGCCATTGCCCTGAGAGCTGACAGCTAAGAGCTAACAGCTAACAGCTACAGCGGTATGTTGCCGTGCTTCTTCGGCGGATTCTTGTCGCGCTTGTTGCGCAGCATCGCGAACGCGGTGATCAGCTTCCGGCGCGTGAAGCGTGGCTCGATGATCTCGTCCACGTAGCCGCGCTCGGCGGCGATGTAGGGATTCGCGAATTTCTCTTTGTACTCGGCGATCTTCGCGTCGCGATCTTTCGTCCCTTTGTAAAGAATGTTGACCGCGCCCTCGGCGCCCATGACCGCGATCTCCGCGGTCGGATACGCGTAGTTCATATCCGCGCGAATGTGCTTCGAGTTCATCACGCAATACGCGCCGCCGTACGCCTTCCGCGTGATCACCGTGATCTTCGGCACGGTCGCCTCGGCCAGCGCGTAGAGCAGCTTCGCGCCATGGATGATGATGCCGCCGTACTCCTGGTCCGTGCCCGGCAGAAATCCGGGAACGTCTTCCAGCACGAGCAGCGGGATGTTGAAGGCGTCGCAGAAACGGACGAAGCGAGCGCCCTTCCGCGACGCGTTGATGTCGAGCACACCCGCCAGAAACCCCGGCTGGTTCGCGACCACGCCGACCGGATGACCGTTCAGGCGGATGAAGCCGACGACGAGGTTCCGCGCGAAATGCTGATGCACTTCGAAGAAATGATCCTCGTCCGCGATGGTCCGGATCAGATCGCGAATCTCGTACGGCTGGTTGGGTGAATCGGGGATGAACGTGTCGAGCTGCTCGTCGACGCGATTCACGTCGTCGCTCGTCGCGACGTGCGGCGGCTCTTCCATGTTGTTCGACGGCACGTACGAAAGCAGCTCGCGAATCGTGGCGATGCAGTCTTCATCAGAATCGGCCGCAAAGTGCGCGACGCCGGAGGTCTGGTTGTGCGTGTCCGCGCCGCCGAGTTTTTCCTTCGTCACCTCTTCGTGCGTCACGGTGCGGATCACGTCCGGACCGGTGACGAACATGTAGCTGGTCTTCTTCACCATCAGGATGAAGTCGGTGATGGCGGGCGAATAAACCGCGCCGCCGGCGCACGGCCCCATGATGGCGGAGATCTGCGGCACGACACCCGAGGCCAGCGTGTTGCGGAGAAAGATGTCCGCGTAGCCGCCGAGCGAGACGACGCCTTCCTGAATGCGCGCGCCGCCGGAGTCGTTGAGGCCGACGATCGGCGCGCCGTTTTTCATGGCCAGGTCCATGACCTTCACGATCTTCGCGGCGTGCGTTTCGGACAGCGAACCGCCGAAGACGGTGAAATCCTGCGCGAACGCATAAACGAGCCGGCCGCCGATCGTGCCGTAGCCGGTGACGACGCCGTCGCCGGAAATGCGCTGCTTCTCCATCCCGAAGTCGGTGGAGCGGTGGACGACGAGCTGATCGAGCTCCTGAAACGAGCCGGTATCAAACAGCAGCGCGATTCGCTCGCGCGCCGTCTTCTTCCCCTCGGCATGCTGCCGCTCGATGCGCTTCTCGCCCCCGCCAAGCTCGCTCTCGCGCTTGCGGCGTTCCAGTTCTTCAAGGTTGTGCTCGATCACAGGGTCACGTTCCGTTCCGCGGCCACGCGTTTCATCGCTTCGGTCACTTCGATATCCGACGGTTCGCGACTGCCGATTGATTTCGTGAGCCGGATGCGCGCCTCGGCTTCGATGGCGTCGTAGGCGGCGAAGTTGTCCTCGAGCGTTTTCGTGACCACGTCGATGCCGATCTCGGCATCGCCGAATTCGACCAGGCCGCGGTCTTCCAGCCGGTTCACGATCGACCGCGCCAGAAACTCGATTTGTCGAATACTCGTCGGCATGGGCGCGGCGATTCTAAAGCATCATCTCCACGCCGAACGAACCGGCTGCGTACGGATACCAGATGGGCTCCGCGCGCGAGACGGCGGCGATGTGTGATGCGTCGACCGTCGTTGGAAAAACGTCGTCGCCATCGACGCAGAGAACGCGCAGCGACGTGCCGTGAACCGGTTGGAGCAGCGCGATGGCAACCGGCGCATCGTGATCGATGCGTCCAAACGGCAGCGCGCGGATGTTCATCCACGCGCGGAGAGGACGAACGGCGTATCCGGGGCGGTACCAGTTCGGCGGCGGATCGTGCGTCACCGCACGCGTTTCGATCGGCCGTCCGCGTCCATCGAAGCCGCCGCCGCTCTGCTCCATCGCCAGCTCGCCGATGAGCGAAGGAAGGAGTGCGGCGGAGACGTTCGGCGCGAGCCGGATGCGTTTCGGCGCGTCGCGCTCGCCGCCAGCGCGCGCAAGCGCATCAGCAATTTTCGCGACGATTTCGACATCGAACGACGCCAGATCGATGAGCGCGCGCAGCGGCGGATTGACGATCGAGATATGAACGCGGCGTGATTCTTCCGTCCACTTGCTGCCATTGATTTCGTGCGTCGCGATCCCGGCGGAGGCGATGAATCGCTCGATCCTGCCGGGCTGCACAGACAAGAGTGTCTGTGCAACGAATCGATCGAGATCGGCGAGAGCCGAGTGTGGCACAGACACTCTTGTCTGTGCTGGTCCCTCCACCGCCGGACGAGCATGAAAAACGCCGTCTTCTTCGAACGCTTCGCCGATTTCTGAAATAGAGATCCGCATCCCGTTTTCATACCGAAGGACGCGCCCAACCTTCCGATACGTCATAGCAGCCCATCCGTGATCATCAGCGGCGCATGCGAAGCGACGTACAACTCCTGCCCTTCGCGCGAACAGATCACGCCCGGATAACGAATCGGTTCGCCCGTGGCGCCGGTCAGCGATGCGGCAATCTCCGCGCGCGAACGCCGGATCGTGAACGGGCCGGCCGACGATACGGCGACGTCGATCGTGACCATGTCGGTGATCGGGTCATACGAACCTCCGGCGACGAGTTGCACCTCGATCCGTTCGTTCGGCATCACGAACGGTGAGTTCGTCTGCCGCGCGATGAGATGCGTCATGCGCATCAACGGAACGTCGCGAAACGTCTCGCGGCGACTCACCAGAGGCGCATCAATCGACAACCACGAAGGCCACGCCACCGGAGCCGCATCATGTTCGTTCGCATGGCCGAATGCTTCGTGCAGCAGCACGGCAGCCGATCCGTTCTGCCAGACGATCGCTCCCCGCAGCGGCGCGGATCCATTCCGAACGCGATGCAGCAATTCGTAGTCGGCAAGCGCATCTGACGGTGTTGTCACGACGGAGACGCCGTCGACCGCGATGGTCATCGTCGTCTCGACCTCACCGCCATGCGTCGCTCGGACGACGATGCGCACGCGCGCGTCCCGAAAGGAAGCCGTCGTCGTGCGAGCAGCATCGATCGCGCGATCGCACGCGCGGACCAACTCGTCATCGCGCGCATCGCTCGCTTCGATCGAGTCGCCGCGCTGCGTCGCCGCGCCATGCATCAGCCGCGACTCGATGAGCGCGCCACGCAGCCACAGCTCATCGCGGGAGGCTATGGAGAATGTGGTCGGCGGCATGACCGCTCCCAACAGCAGCGGGTTGATCTTCTCAATGGTCCCGAGCCTCACCAGCACAGACAGGAGTGTCTGTGCCACATGGATCCTGCTTTACTGGCTCGATGCTGCTACTGGCGAGAGCCAGTGTGGCACAGACACTCTTGTCTGTGCTTTTGCAAGATCGAGTGGCCAAGCCTGCTAACCCTCGATCCAAAGCGGGCGCTGACTTCCCCATCAATTGAATTGGTAGTCGACCTTCTTCGTCTTCGGGTCGAAGCTGACCACGAGCTTGTGGTTCACGCCCGGCTCGAACTTCACGCTTCGCCTCTCGTAGAAATTCACGCCGAGCGAGGGGATGACCAGCCAGAACTCGAGGTCGGCGTTTTTGGCCGGAAACTCCCTGGTCACGTTCACCGGCCGTGACACATGCGTGTGAATGAGCCGCCGCTCGTACCAGAGATTTTCGCGCATAACCTCATCAGCGCCGACGTGAACGATGATGACGCCATCGTTGACGGTGCTGTTCATGATCGTGGTCAGGGACGCCGGAGCGCTCGACGTCTGCGGCTGCACCGCGTGCGTGGTCGTGGTCTGACGCGTCGTCGTCGGGACGACCGTCGCCGCCGTTTGCGTTCGCGGCTGTGTCGACGTCTTCGCTGCGCGTGCGGCCGCCCGCTCCGACTTCACCCGCTGGTCTTCCTGCTGCGCGAGCAGGAGATACTTCGCCGCCTCGTCGGAGCTGGGATTGATGTGGAAGGCCGCGTCGAAAAACGGGATCGACTCGCCGAACTTCTTCTGGTTGTACAGCGCCAGACCTTGCTCGAACTTCTGCTGCCCTTCCGCCAATTGCTGCTTGCCCGCTTCATCCTGCTGGCGCATCTGCGACAACTTCTGCACGATGCCGGTGACGGCCGGAGAGTGCGGCGCGAGCTTGAGAAGCTGGCTGTAGCGGTCGTACGCATCGGTCGCGCGTCCCTCGCGCAGGAAGCGGTTACCTTCCTCGCGCAGCTTCCGTTCTTTCGCGACCTTTGCCTCGGCCTTCGTATCGACCGGCGGCACCCTCACTTTTTTCGCGTTCATCACCACGAGCACGATGCCGAGGATTACCAGAAGGATGCAGGGGATGGCGAGGAAGAGGATCGGCTCCACGCGCTTCGTCAGCAGCGGTTTTAAGATCGGAGCCGATGGCGCCTTCGGCGTTTTCACCGGCTTCACTGCCGATGACGGCACCGCTTGCTTCAGGTTGACGGGATTGGGATTCGTATCCAGCGGCTGCGGCGATTCCATCGTCGTGCCGTGCTCGGCGTCGGGGAAGGGGATGTCGACCGTCGGCAGCCTGTCGTGATCGCCGCGCGTGGCCACGGTCACGTCGGCGAACGCCGGCTCGTTCGAGCGCATCGGCCGTTCGCCGCGCATGACGGCCCGCAGCGCGTTGGCGAGATCTCTGCCGCGCTGAAACCGCTTGGCCGGATCCTTCTCCAGGCAATGCGTGACGACGTCCGCGAATCCTTCGGGAATCGTCGGATTGATTTCGTGCAGCGGCGGAAACGGCTCGTGCACGATCTTGTACGAGATCGACGTCAGCGAATCGCCGCCGAACGGCTTGCGATGCGTGAGGCATTCGTAGAGGCAGATGCCGAGCGAGAAGATGTCGCTTCGGCCGTCGACCGGCGTCCCTTTGATCTGCTCTGGCGCCATGTAATTCGGCGTGCCGAGGAACTGGCCGGTCGTCGTCAGATTGGCGACGCCGGAGGTGATCTTGGCGATGCCGAAGTCGGTGATCTTGGCGCGATTGCCCTCGAGCAGGATGATGTTGGCCGGCTTCACATCGCGATGCACGATCCCTTTCGCGTGCGCGAAATCGAGGCCCTCGGCGACCTGCGCGCAGACGTCGGCGGCCTGTTCGAACGAAAGCGGACGGCCCTGCGCCAGCACCTCTTTCAGGTTCTGCCCTTCGACATACTCCATAGCGATGAAGGACATGCCTGACGGCTCGTCCTGCCCGATATCGTGGACGGTGACGATCGACGGATGATTGAGAATGCCGGCCGCCTGCGCCTCGCGTACGAAGCGCTGCTGGAACTCGCGGGTGTCCTCGTCGTCGGCGTGTGCCGAGGGACGGATCGTCTTCAGAGCGACGAGGCGGCCGATGAGCGGGTCCTTCGCCAGATAGACGATGCCCATAGCTCCCTTGCCGAGCTCGCGAACGATCTCATACCGGCCGAGCTTCATGAGCCGCCAATCATAAGTGAACCGGGATGAATCGAAGAGTGAAGGGTGAAGGGATTGTCATCCTGAGGCTGCCGGAGGCACCGAGCCGCAGGCGAAGATGCCGGAGGACGCCGAAGGATCTCAAGCTTCCCAAGCTGCGTTGAATCCCAGCGAGTTTCAGCCGGAGGTGCGCATCTTGAGATCCTTCGCCGTCCTCCGGCGTTCCGCGCTTCGCGCTCCAACGCCTCCGGCAGCCTCAGGATGACAAATTCACTCTTTCTAATATGATTCAGCTCCTTTTGTGAAATCCCCAAGCGAGGACAGCCAACATGAAGGTCTATTCGGGTTCTGAGATCCGGAATGTGGCCGTTGTCGGCCACAACGACACCGGAAAAACGACGCTGGTCACGCAGCTCCTGTTCAATGCCGGCGCCATCACGCGGTTGGGAAGGATCGATGACGGCACCACCGTCACGGACTTCGATCAGGACGAAATCGATCGCAAGCATTCCATCTCCACGGCCATCGCATTCGCGGAGTGGCAGAACACGAAAATCAACTTCATCGACACGCCCGGCTTCGGCATCTTCGTCATGGAGGCGCGCTCGGCGATGCGCGTGGCCGACTCCGCCGCCGTCGTCGTCAGCGGCGTGACGGGCGTGGAAGTATCGACCGAGCGCGTGTGGAAGTTCGCCGAGGAATTCGAACTGCCGCGGCTCGTCGTCATCAACAAAATGGACCGCGAGCGGGCCTCGTTTTCGCGCACGCTCGAAGCGCTGCAGAAGAAGTTCGGCAAGAACGTCGTCCCGATCCAGCTTCCGATCGGCGAGGAGAAAGACTTCGCCGGCGTCATCGATCTCGTGTCGATGAAAGCGTGGAAGTACGCGACGGACGGTTCAGGCAAGCACGAAAAGATCGACATCCCGGCGGAGTTGAAAGCCGAGGCGGACGACTACCGCGCGCAATTGATCGAGAAGGTGGCTGAGGGCGACGACACGCTGATGGAGCGCTTCTTCGATCAGGGCGGCCTGTCGCAGGAAGAGCTGCTCGATGGTCTCAAGCGCGAAGTCGGACATCATCAGATCTTCCCGGTCGTCCTCGATTCGGCCGCGCACAACATCGGCGGCCACGCCATTCTCGACTGCATCGTGGCGCTGCTGCCACCGGCCGACGAGTTGAAGACGATCGAGGGCAAGAACAAAAAAGGGGAGCCGACGACGTTCGATCGCCGCGCCGAGGCTTTTCCGTCCGCGCTCGTGTTCAAGACCTTTTCCGATCCGTTCTCCGGCCGCGTTTCCCTCTTCCGCGTCTACTCCGGCACGTTCGCCTCGGATCATCCGTACTGGAACACCACCAAGGATCACGAAGAGCGCGTCGGCAAACTGCAGCTGATTCAGGGCAAGCAGCAGGTTCCGGTTCCGGAGTTGCGCGCCGGCGACATCGGCGCGGTGGCGAAGTTGAAAGACGTCCACACCGGCGACACGCTGGCCACCAACCAGCACCCGATCGTGCTCGAACACATTCATTACCCCGAGGCCGCGATCTCGTTCGCGGTCGAGGCGAAGGCGCGCGGCGATGAAGACAAACTCGGCGTCGCCATCGGCCGCATCATTGAAGAGGATCCGTCCATCAAGTTCGGCCGCGACGAGCAGACCAAAGAGTTCCTCATCTCCGGACAGGGGCAGCTGCACGTCGAGATCGTCGTCTCGAAGCTGCACAAAAAGTACGGCGTCGACGTGATCCTGCATCCGCCGAAAGTGCCGTACCGCGAAACGATCACCAAGCCCGCCGACGCGCACGGACGCCACAAAAAGCAGTCGGGCGGCCACGGGCAGTTCGCCGATTGCAAGATCACCGTCGAGCCGCTGCCGCGCGGCGCCGACTTCGAATTCGTCGACGAGATTTTCGGCGGCTCGATCCCGCGCCAGTACATCCCGGCCGTCGAGAAGGGCATCCAGGACGCGCGCAAGAAGGGCTTCCTGGCCGGCTTCCCGATGGTTGATTTCCGCGTCCGGCTGAAAGACGGCCAGTATCACGACGTCGACTCGTCCGAAATGGCGTTCAAGATCGCCGGCTCGCTGGCGTATCAGGAAGCGATGGCGGCCGCGCGCGCGACGCTGCTCGAGCCGATCATGCACGTCGACATCACCGCGCCGGCCGAGTACATCGGCGACATCATGGGCGACCTGAATTCGCGCCGCGGACGCGTGGAAGGCGTCGACGCCGAGGGCGACGCGCAGACGGTGAAGGCGCGCGTGCCGCTGTCGGAGATGCTTACCTACGGCTCGACGCTGCGCTCGATCACGCAGGGCCGCGGCAGCTTCCACATGGAGTCATCGCACTACGAGGAAGTTCCGCGCAACCTGCAGGAGAAGATCATCAGCGAGCACAAGAAGCTGCAGGCGGAGCACCAGGCGGCGCATTAAAACTCTGCCTTCGCAACATCAGACGCGGAACCTTGCTAAAGCACAGACAGGAGTGTCTGTGCCACACAGGCTCCGGATTCAATCAGCAGTCAGCGTCTACGGCAGAATCCATGTGGCATAGACACTCTTGTCTGTGCTGGTGAGGCTCGGGACGACTGAGAAGTTCAACTCGTCACGTCACTTCGCCAGCTTCACGTCCAGCTTCGCGATCTCCTGCTTCGCGTCGTCGGCGACGGTGACGATGAACTGCTGGTCCTTGTAGCCGGGCGCGGAGATGTGGATCGTGTAGCTTCCGGGGGCGGGGAAGTCGTAGATCTCGTCGGGCTTGTCGAACTGTTTGGCCTGACCGATCACGAGGTCGTTGACGGAGACCATCGCGTCGTCCGGAACGACGTTCGTCATCATGCCGCGGCGCGCCCAGATGCGGACGACGGACGTGATCCCGTGACCCGTGCCGGTGATTTCGGCGCGGGCACGGCCGGCGACCGGATCGCTCGCGGTTGGAGCGTTGTCGGCCGCGTCGCCGGGGAAGACGAGCGACGAGCCTGGCTCCGGCTCGCCCGGAGGGCCGGCGCCGCCGGTCATCGCGCGGGCCGGACGGCGCGATTTCACGACGCCGTTGACCAGCGTCGGATTGCGATAGCGCAGGCCGGTGTAGACGGCCAGCGCGGCCATGGCCACGAGCACGATGCCGATCACGCCGGGAACCCAGCGCGGCATCAGCGGTGCGTCGTCCGGCCGGTGCTGCTCCTCGGTCATTCCGTCTCCGCCGGCTCGATCTCTTCGTCCTCGGTGATCTCGGCGGTGCCTTCGTCGGTGACGACCGTGTCGGCATCGTCTTCGAGACGATCGAAGTCGGTCTCGCGCTGTTTCATCAACTGCTGCGCGCGCGCTTCATCCTCGGAGGAAACGTAGATGCGGATGTCGCCCATGGTGCCGAAGTTGACCGGCTCCATGCTGAATCTCACGTTCTCGATCTGCGCCGGAATGCCCTCGGCGTCGAGGAAGCCTTTGATGATGCGCGCCTCGTCGTCCGTTCCGCAGCTGGCGATCTCGACCCATGTCGTTCCGTCTTCGCCGCGAACCGTTTGAAACGGCTGCTCGACCGCGGGCGCTTTTTTATCGTCCATCGTTCTCTCCTCGACTTTCAGGGTATGAGCGTCAGCGTACCGCTTCGCTCCGTTATTTTTCCGATCGTTGCATAGAACAGGCCGCTCCGCTGCATGCGCGCTTCGAGCGCGCCGAGGCTTTCGGAAGGTACCGACAGGAGCAGGCCGCCGCTGGTCTGCGCGTCACACATCAATGTGAACTCCGATTCGGGAACGCGAACGTCGACGCGATTCTGAAACGTCTTCACGTTGCGCATCGTACCGGTCGGACGGAATCCGCGCGCCAGATAGTCGCGTACGTGCGCCAGCACCGGCACCGCGCTCGCGCGCACCTCGGCGCCGACGCCCGAACCTTCGCACATTTCGAGCAGATGTCCGACCAGGCCGTAGCCGGTGACGTCGGTCGCCGCACTGACGCCGACCTCGGTCATCGCATTCGCGGCGTCGCGATTGAGCATCGTCATCCAGCGGATCGCCTCGTCGAGTGACGGCGGCGTGCGATGCGGAAAACGGCGGCGCGTCAGGCCGCGATATGCGCTGATCAGGATCCCGTTGCCGATCGGCTTGGTGAGGATCAGCGTGTCGCCCACTTTCGCCGTCGAGTTGCGGACCAGCTTCGCGACGTTGACGACGCCCGTGACCGCGAGGCCGTACTTCGGCACGTCGTCGATGATCGTGTGGCCGCCGGCGATCGGGAATCCCGCCTCAGCCGCTTTCTCCGAACCGCCGCGCAGGATTTCCTGCAGAACGTCGAGCGGCAGAACGTCGGTGGGGAAGGCGGCGATGGCCAGGCCCAGGATCGGCGTCGCACCCATCGCGTAGATGTCGGAGACGGAGTTCGCGGCGGCGATGGCGCCGAAGAGGTACGGGTCGTCGACGATCGGCGTGAAGAAATCGACCGTCTGCGCGATGGCGACGTCGCCGGCAATGCGCACGACGGCTGCGTCGTCATTCGTGCCGTAACCGACGACAAGATCCCCCAGCCCTTCCTGGGAAGGGAGTTTCGACAGGACGGAGTGAAGGTCATCCTGACCCAGCTTGCACGCTCAACCGCCGGTGGTGGCGAAGGAGGAGAGCGGCGGGTACGACTTGATTTTCCGCTTCACGATTTCGAAGTATCGCCCAAAAGCACTAACGGAGCCTCTCGGCTCCGTTGTGGTACATCGCTTGGGTTTGGACTTCTGCGGCTAGTTGGTGGGATTCAAGGAAGCTAAGTGAATAATCGTCCAAAATCGGTCCAATAGTTTAGGAGGGGGCTCGCAGAAGCCACTAGACGCGGGCGAGTGAGATGGGACCCGCGTGTTGGTCTCGAAGCTGTCGAAACCTGTTTCATCGTGCCCCGGCTTACTGCACGGGGCCTGCCAAGTCGAATAAGTCGCGGTTTTTGGGGCTGTTTCCCTCTCGCTCTCTCGGAAAACGCCTCTCGCAGTGTCTTTCGGCGCTATGGAAAAATTTGCAGCGACCCTGCTCGCGGTTGCAAATTTGTCCGAGGCGAATCACCGCAAAGCGTTCAAATCGGCCAAAAGCCGCTCCAGATCGAGCCGATACCCCTCCGCCACCTCGGCCAGCGTCTCGTTCGACGCGGACGAGCAGCCGTCGCAGCCGCCGATGTGATACGCCGCGAAAACCCAGCGCGCGGCGGGATGCTCGGCCAGCGCGGCGTCGACGGTCATCGTGGATGTGAATCGCGGTTCCATGGCGGCGCAATTCTACGCAGATAGAATGCACGGCGATGAAAATCCGGCTGCTCTTCTTCGCCGTCCTTCGCGACATCGCCGGCCGCAGCGAGAAGGAGATCGAGGTCCCCGAAGGCACGCGCGCCGCCGACGTCTGGCAGCGCCTGCGCGACCGGCATCCCGAGCTTCGCGATTACGTGCAGCCGCCGATGATCGCCGTCAATGAGAGTTACGTCGGTGCCGAGGAGCTTTTGCACGATGGCGATGAGCTGGCGTTCATCCCGCCAGTTGCCGGCGGCTAGTGGACGGGAGCGACGCGGATGGGTGCCTTCCGGGGCGGTACTCCGAGCGACGCATCCAGCGCGCAGGCGGCTTCGCTTCAATCGGTCAACTGTTTCATCAACTCGTTGATCTGATCGTAGACGAGGCGCACCGACGGCTCGACGCTCGTGAGGTGCCCGGCGAACTTGTACGAACGCTCGTCGCGGAGCATGTCGAGGATCATGTCGCTGGCGAAGAGCATGTCCGCCAGTTTGTCGACCACTCGCTCCTGCAACGGCATTTTCAGGTCGCCGAACGTATCCGAGATGTCCGAGGTTTCGGTGTACATATATCGCACTCTGTCTAGGAGTGATTTATCTCCCGCTATCCCTACCCTCATTTTCGTAACAATCAGCATTTTTCTTTGATCAGGCGCTCATGCGAGGCAGTTTGGTGAACGTTTGGTGACGGCGGGTAGGGATTCGGGGCCCGCACGACTCCTAAGTTTCTAATGGTCTGCGATATGGTTCGCATGTTGTCCGGGCCGCGAATGCTGAATCCGGCAGCCCGGAACCACAAATAAAGGAGCATCGACATGCACCGACTGCGCTCGATCGTCGCCCTTGTTACGCTGGCAGCGCTGCCCGTTCTGGCCGCGACGAAGTCCACCAAAGACACGCCTCCCGCTCCCGTCAAGAAGGGCATGGCACTTCTGAGCGGCAAGGCAATGGCTGCCCACGATCAGTTCCTGGCCAGCGACCTCCTCGAAGGCCGCGGCCCCGGAACGCGCGGCGACGAGATCGCGCAGCAGTACATCGCCGCGCAGTTCCAGGCGTACGGCCTCCAGCCCGGCGGCGACAACGGCACCTACTACCAGAACGTCCCGCTCCTCGGCATCGCCACCGATCGCGACAAGTCCTCGCTCACGTTCACGAAGAACGGGACGGCCATCGGCGGGCCGTTGAAGTTCGGCGATCAGATCGTCGGACAAAACCAAACGCAGACCGAGAACGACACCATCGACTCCGAGCTCGTCTTCGTCGGCCACGGCGTTCAGGCTCCCGAATACAAGTGGGACGACTACAAGAACCTCGACACGCGCGGCAAAACGCTGGTGATGCTCGTCGACGATCCGCCCGCCAGCGCGCAGGAGCCGGATCTCTTCAAAGGCAAAGCGCGCACGTACTACGGCCGCTGGACCTACAAATACGAGATCGGCACGTCGAAAAACGCCGCCGGCGTCATCCTGATCCACACCACGCCCGCCGCCGGGTACGGCTGGAACGTCGTCTCCAATTCGTGGGGCAGCGAGAACTCGTTCATGAAGAACAAGCCCGGCGCACCCGCGCTGAAGTTCGCCGGCTGGATGACCGAGGACGAAGCGCGCGCCGTCTTTGCTGCCGCCGGGCAGGATCTGAACGCGCTGACGCAGCAGGCATCGTCGCGCAGCTTCCAGCCGGTGCCGCTCGGCATCAAGCTCTCCGGCAACATCGTCAGCAAGCTGCGCTCGTTCAACACCACGAACGTCGTGGCAAAGCTTCCCGGCAGCGATCCGAAGTTGCGCGATGAAGCGATCCTCTACTCCGCGCACCACGATCACCTCGGCGTCGGACCTGCGGACAAAACCGGCGACACGATCTACAACGGCGCGCTCGACAACGCCTCGGGTTGCGCGATCCTGCTGGAGATGGCGCGCGTCTGGACGCAGATGCCTACGCCGAAGCGCAGCATCTACTTTGCGGCCGTTGCCGCCGAGGAGCAGGGGCTGATCGGGTCGGCGTACCTCGCGCAGAATCCTCCGATTCCATCCGGCCGCATCGCCCTCGGCATCAACTACGACATGATCCCGGAGCTCGGCCGCGTCAGCGACGTCAACATGAACGGCATCGAGCGGACGACGTTCTATCCCGCCGCGCAACGCATCACCAGCTCGCTCGGACTCTCGATCATCCCCGATCCCGAGCCGGAGCAGGGCCACTACTACCGCTCCGATCACTTCAGCTTCGGCAAGGTCGGCATCCCGGCGTTCTCGATCGATCCCGGCCACAGCGTCATCGGCAAGCCGGCAAGTTTCGGCGACGAGTGGTCGACCGATTTCCGCGCCAATCACTACCACCAGCCGAGCGATCAATTCGATCCGAACTGGGATTGGTCCGAGGCAGTGCAGATGGGGCAGTTGGGAATCTGGATGGGATGGGAAGCCGCGAACGACGCAGCGATGCCGAACTGGAAGCCGGGCGATGAGTTCCGCGCCGCACGCGACCGCGCAACGGCCGCGGCGAAGTAGAAACGAATTTCGTCCGCAATCCGTATGCTAGAGTCGAATCAATGACCTGGAGGCAATTCAGAATGAACCGAAGTACACGTTTGCTCGCGGCCGCGATGCTCATCGCGCTCGTGGCTGCCGGCTGCGGCAAAGAGAAAAAGAATGAATCGACGGAGCCGGAATCGTTCGCATTCACGATCTACCCCGGCTCGCGGTATCTCGCGCAACTGACCGATCTCTGGAAGCAGGCCCGCAAGGTCTTCCGTCCGAATGACGACGTTCCGCCGATCGCGATCTATGACACCGACGCGCCGCTGGACAAGGTGGCGGAGTTTTACGCGCAGTCGTACGGCTACAACAAGATCGCGCCCGACGCGACGAACAACCTCAGCTCCGCCAAGCCGCCCGCGTACTACTACACCGGCGATCTGGCCAAGGACGCCGCCGCAATCGTTCCCGTCGCGCAGAAGCTGAACGTCAAGCTCGATCCATCGAAAGCGGTCGGGACGTATCGCGGCGCGCAGATCGATCCGAAGCCGAACCGTCCGCGCGTGACGATCACGCGTCCGTACTTTGACGCCTCGACGTCGCAGACGGTCGACCGCACGCTGATCATGATGACGCAGTGATGTCCGCGCGGCGCGCGCTGATCGCCGGGCTCGGTCTCATCGGAGGATCGATCGGCCTCGCGCTGCGCCGCCGCGGATGGCACGTCGCGTTTTTCGACTCCGACCCGAATCTCGATCCCGGCGAAGCGGCAGATGAGCGCGTCGCTTCGCTCGACGTCGATACCGATGTGTTGATTCTGGCCACGCCGGTCGACATCGCCGTGCGTCTCGTTGCGAATACACACGCTTCGATCATCACCTCGGTGTGCAGCGTGATGGCGCCACTGCGCGCCGTCGCCGGCGATCGTTTCATCGCCGGCCATCCGCTCGCCGGCTCTTCCTCGCGCGGAATCAACGCGGCGCGCGCCGATCTCTTCGAAAACGCGACCTGGTTCATCGACCGCGACGATGCGATCGTCCGCGAGATCATCGCTGCCTGCGGCGCGAACGCGGAAATCGTCGACGCGTCCGAACACGATCGCGCCATCGCCCTGACCAGCCACTTGCCGCAGATCCTTTCGACCGCTCTCGCTGCTTATCTCCACGACCAGACCATCGACCTTCGCTTCGCCGGCCCCGGACTGCGAACCTTCCTCCGCCTCGCCGCCAGCGACGCCTCGGTCTGGACGCCGATCCTCGACGCCAATCGCGAAAACCTGCGCCCGCACGTCGACGCGTTCGCGGAGATCGCGCGCGCGATCGTCGAAGGCGATGCGCCGTCGTTCGCGAAAGCGAACGATCTCTTCGCGAAACTGAAAGCGTAGTGCAGGCGTCCTCGCCTGCATCCGGCGGGCGTCTCGCCCGACGGTGGTTTCGGTGCGTGCTTGCGGAACTTGCGGTTTGAAGCCGCGGGTTGCCTCAATCCTGCCGAGCATGTTCAGAAACCCCCGTCGGGCGAGACCCCCGCCGGATGCAGGCGAGACGCCCGCACTACGCTGGCACCGCGCTACCATCAGGATCCGTTGAACCCCACCTTCATCTACGTCGGCGCCATCTACGCGATCGCGGTCGCGCTCGCGCGCCGTGGCGGCAATCCGCTGCCGAAGCGGATCGCGTTGCTGTTCTACGCGCTCGTGCTCGTCTTCCTCTTCAAAGCCATGACCGGACCGTACGTCTGCATCGCCACGGACATCCCCAAACTCATCGCGCCGTGGTCGGCGTCAGCGCCGGGGATGACCAAATTCACCGTGTTGAACATGGAGACGCACGACGTGCCGATGCAGCTCGTGCCGTGGGCGCATCAGGTGCGCGAAGCGTGGAAGAGCGGGCACGCGCCGCTGTGGAACGCGCTGGCGGGATGCGGCTATCCACTGCTGGCCAACGCGCAGAGCGCCGCACTTTCGCCGCTGCGGATTCTCGCGCTGCCGTTGCCGCTCGGCTACGCGATGACCGCCGAAGCGGCGATGAAGATGCTCGTCGCACTGACGTTTACGTTTCTCTATTGCCGGCGGCGATACGGAATCGTTCCAAGCAGCGTCGCGGCGATCGCGTATGGATTCGGACCATTCGTCGTGGCCTGGCTGCACTTCGCGCAGAGCACCGCCGCATGTTTTCTGCCGGCGGTGCTGTACCAGATCGATCTGCTGGCCGAGCGACGGACGTATCCGCGCTTCGCGATGACGGCAGCGATCGGCGCGGCGGTCGTCTTTTGCGGGCATCCGGAAACGGCGGTGCACATCCTGATCTTCGCGATCGCTTACGTGCTCTGGATTGCGATCGTGGAGAAGCAGCGCGCGTTTCTGCCGGCGCTGATTGCAGCGGGCGCGGTGGCCATCCTGCTGGCGCTGCCGATGATCGTTCCATTCGCGCAGAACGTCCGCCAGTCGACGCGCTTCGCGGACATGAAAAGCGCCGCCGCGGAGATGCCGTTCTCCGACGCCACCTCGCTCGCGCTGCTCGTGCAACCGCGGCTCTACGGAACGCGTCCCGGCAATCCATGGGGCCCGGCGGGTGCCGAGGCCGTGACGGGATTCGCCGGCATCCTGGGCATCGCCGCGATCATCGGCATCGCCATCGATCGCGTCGCGCGACGCCGTTTCCGCGACCGCGAAGTCTTCTTCGTCATCGCCGCGATCGGAATCTTCATCCTCCTCGCGAACGTGAAGCCGGCGGTCGCCGCGATGCACGCGATCATCGGACTGGCCGCCAACGCGCGATTGCGTTTTCTATTCGCCTGGATTCTGGCCGTGCTCATCGCCGCGGCGATCGATCGATTGAGCACGATCCCGTTCGCGATCGGATTGGCCTCGGCGACGCTGCTGCTGGCCGTGATCGTGATGCGGACGCCATTCCCGAGTGATGCCGCGCGTCACGACGGATTGGTCGCGATCATTCCGAGCGCGATCGTGCTCGCGATCGCCGCGATTGCTTTGATTCCTCGATCACGGAGCGCAGTTTTGCTGGTTCTCGTCGCCGCCGTCGTCGCCGAGATGTGGCCGCTGACGATCGGCTGGAACTCACCGTTCCCGATGAACACTTTCTACCCGCGCACGCCGCTCATCGATGCCGTTCTTCGTTTTCACCGCCCCGGCTTCGACCGCGTGGCCGGCATCGGCAACGTCCTCTTTCCGAACATAAACGCGATGTTCGGCATCGAAGACGCGCGTATCCACGATCCGATGGAGCCGGCCAATTTCGTTCGCTTCATCGGCGGCGCGATTACGCACGACTACTACAAAAAGTGGATCGATGAATCGACGCCGATGCTCGACCGGCTGAACGTCCGGTGGGTGATGACGGAGCCGAATCACGAGCTGACCGATACGACACGTTACGTTCTCCGATACGCCGGTCCCGATGGGCACCTCTACGAAAATCTGCACGTGATGCCACGCTTTTTCGCGGACGGCGCGCGCGTCACCATCACGTCCGCGCGCAGCGATGCGTACACGCTCGAAGTCGACGCGCCAAACGAGACGTTGATTCAAAGCAGCGTCGGCGCGTCGCGTTGGTGGCGCGTGGATTCATCAAATACCAGAAGCGGAAAATCGAGAGCCCTTCTCCCCCGCTTTTTGGGGGAGAAGGTGCCGAAGGCGGATGAGGGGGCGATGGTGCTTGCACGAGCGGCGGCTTCGACCGACGCCCCTCACCCGCACTCCGCTTCGCTGCGTGTCTCCCTCTCCCCGCAAAAAGCACGGGGAGAGGGACTCTCGATGAACGCACCCTTCCTCTCCTTCACCGCTCCCGCCGGCCACACCATCGTGCACATCCGCTACATCGACACCTCTTTCCGCATCGCCTCGATCATTGCCCTGCTGACCGCCGCCGCTCTCGTCTGCTTTATGATCCGCGCCCGTGTTCAACGCCACATGGATCTACACCGGCGCGCTGTACGCGATCGCGATCGCTTGCGCCCGGCGGTGGATTCCGGCGGTCCGTGACGCGCTGCCGTGGCGCGTCGCCGCATTCTTCTACGCGCTCGTCCTGATCTACCTCTTCCGGCCGATGACGGGGCGCTACATCAACGTCCCGGTCGACTTCATCAACATCCTGCCGCCATGGGGAAGCTGGAATCAGCGGCGGATGGTGTCGAATCCGGAGATGAACGATCTGGCCATGCAGATCGTGCCGTGGGCGCATCAGGCGCGCGAGGCGTGGCGCTCGCTGCACTTCCCGCTGTGGAACGCGCTGGCCGGATGCGGCTATCCACTGCTCGCCAACGGCCAGAGCTCGGCCATGTCGCCATTGCGTCTGCTCGCGCTGCCGCTGCCGCTTGGATACGCGATGACCGCCGAGGCGGCGATGAAGTTGTTGATCGCGCTGACGGCGATGTATCTCTTCTGCCGGCGGCGTTACGACGAACTGCCATCCGCGATCGGCGCGATTGCGTTCGCCTTCTGCAGCTTCGTCATCACCTGGCTGCACTTTCCGATCGTCACCGTAGCTGTGTGGCTGCCGGCCGCATTTCTGGCGATCGAACTGCTGATCGAGCAGCGCACGTACCGGCGATTTCTCTTCGCCGTCATCGTCTGGACGGCGATGCTCTACGGCGGACATCCGGAAACGGTCACGCATGTAACCTTCTTCGGCGGACTTTTCGCGCTCTGGATCGCATTCGTCGAACGCGCGGCGCCGCGGCGCGATGCGATCCGCTCGCTGGCGCTGACGGCGTTCGCGATCTTCGTCGCGGCGATGCTGGCCTCGCCCTTCATCGCCACGTTCGCGGAGACGGTGAAAAAGTCGCAGCGGTTCCAGGAGCTGCAGGTCCACGCGAACGAAGAGCCGCCGTTCTCCGATTTCGCGTCGGCCATCGGCACGTTCCAGCCGAATTTCTATGGCCACGCGCCCGGCGAGAAACCGTGGGGTCCGGCCACCGCCGAGTCGATCACCGGCTTCGCCGGCATCCTCGGCATCGCCTCCTGGTTCGCGCTGCTCTTCCGCGCCATCGCCACGCGCCGCTTCCGCACGCGCGAATTTTTCCTGGTGATCCTCGCGCTCGTCGCCGTTGGAATCGTCTTCAACTGGCCCGTCATCAGCGCCGTCTTCCATTTCGTCTTCCGCCTCGCGGCTAACGCGCGACTGCGTCTGTTTCTCTGCTGGATCGCGGCGGCACTGACGACAGCGGCGATCGACACCGCTCGACGCGAGCGCTCGATTCATTTCCTGGCGGGCATCCTGACCACCGCCGCGATCCTTCTCGCACTCATGTTCACGAGATCCTTCCCGTCCGACGCGGCGAAGGACATTGCCATGATCGCGATCCTGCCGAGCGTGCTCGTACTCGTCCTGTCATCGCTCTTCGTACTGCAGGCGCGCGGACGGCACATCGCCGCGATGCTGGTCGGCGGCGCGCTCGTGGCGGAACTGTGGACCGCGACCGATGGCTGGAATCCAGTGCTGCCTTCCGACGCGATGTATCCGACCACGCCGCTGATCGAGAAACTCCAGCAGTTGCAGAACGAGGCTCCGCGCAATGCGCCGTTCCGCATCGTCGGCATCGGAGCGGCACTCTTTCCGAACGCGCAGGCGATGTACGGCTTCGCCGACATCCGCACTCACGACCCGATGGCCTTCGGCCGCTACCTCGGCCTGCTCCGGCTCATCACGAACCTCGAGACCAACGAGTACTTTGCGAAGTGGAGCAACGCTGAAACGCCGCTGCTCAACTATCTCAACGTGCGCTACATGGTCGGCGATCCGGGCCTCGATCCCGGCGATCCTCGGCGCTACCAGCTCGTCTACGACGGACGCGACGGACGCATTTTCGAGAACCGCGACGTGAAGCCGCGCTTCTTCGCCGCGCACGACATCATCCTCGCGTTCCAGCACGATCGCTTCGCGCAGACGCTTACCGAGCACGATTTCTCGAAGCAGACGGTCGTCAACATTCTCCCGGTCGACAGCGATCGCATGCGCAACGATCTCCTCGGCCCCAAAAGCGATCCGGACGTACAGATCGTCGAAGTGGACGACACGAACTTCGAACTGCACATCCGATCGCCGCGCTACGCGCTCATCGTCAGCAGCCAGCCGTGGTGGCCGGGCTGGCGCGTTTTCCGGAACGGCAAGCGCATCGCCCCGCAACCGGTCAACGGCGCATTCCTCGGCTTCACCATTCCGCCCGGCGACTGGGACATCCGCATCGACTACTTCCCGTGGTCGTTCTACGGCGGCCTGCTCGGCGCGCTCGTCACGGCGCTGCTGCTGATTGCCTGGCCATTCGCACGATCAAGAATCCTCCAGCGAGGATGATCAGTGCGATCGGAATCAACGATCGCGCGTCGCCCGGTCCGGTAGCCAGTTCGCCGATGTTGAAGCTGGCCCAGTCGGATGCTGAATCGTCCGGCGCGTGGCGTGAGAAGACGATCGCTTCGTCGAGCGTCATCCGATTGACCGAGGTGTGGCCGGTGAATGTGGAGGCAGACCAGGGTGGCGTGATCGGCACCGCCGGCGAGAAGTGGCCGGTGATGAGCAGCGGCACGATGTATTGCGTCAACGGACGCGGAATCGTCGCAGACGGTTGCGGATCGACGGCGGTGGCAGCGAAGTTGATCGCGAACGAGAGCGCGATCGCAGCGTACGCGAGCAGGCGCCAGCGGACGTGCAGCAACGCCATCATCAGCAGCGGAATGACCGGCACGAGGTAACGGCCGCCGATTCCGAAACCGCCTTCCCATCCGTTGAAGCTGACGTTGAAGGTGAAGAACGCCGCGATGACGATCAGCGCCGCCGCGCAGGCGATTCGTTCCGCACGCCACCACGCGGCGAAGCCGAAAAGCGCGATGAGCAGAATCGGCGCGAAGAAAAACAGCCCGCGATACGGCGAAAAGAGGACGGCATAGACGATGCCGGGCGTGGGTAATTGAAAAACTCCCATCGCGGCGCCGGGCGTCAGGAAGCGCGAATCTTCGTGCGCGATGCTGATGGCGAAGATGCTGCCGAAGCAGACGTACTGATACGCGGCCAGCGCTACGAGCGGCGCGACTGCCGCGGCCACGTATCGGGCGATCTCGCGGCGTTCGACGAACGCGAAGACAATCAGTGCCGGCGCGCAGAGGTAGTTCATCGCCGTCGCCAGCGCCGCCGCGAAGCCGGCCCGTCCTCGGTGCGGCGTGGTCAACGCGTACACGAGGAGTGCTCCGCTCGGCGCGTGCAGCATGAAGATCGTCGCGTAGGGCAGGACTTGCGTCGCCAGTACCGACGACACCGCGACGATCGTCGCCCAGCGCGCGTCGATGCCTCGCCGCCGCGCGTAGCCGAAAATGATCGGCGGGATCAGCGCCGCGGGAAGCGCGACGCAAAGCAGCGAGCAGAGCCAGCAGTTGATCGTCAGCAGCGTCGCATCGCCCGGATTCGCGCCGCGCGACGTTTCGAACGCGTACAGCGCCGCGTACGGAATGGCCGCAATCCACGACATCGCCGGCGATTTGTTCGAGTAGATGTGGCTGTTCACGATGGCCACGTCGCCGGTGTTGCGCGCCAGCGAATCGATGGCGAACGTGTGCCGCTCGACGATGGCTCGAGTCAGGTCAAACTGCGAGTTCTGATTCCATCCGCCGCCCGCGAAAAAGTATCCGCAGGTGATGAACGTCAGGATCGCCAGCCACTCGGCGATTCGCTTGTCGGTTTTGGAAAGGCTGAATGTGTTCAAGACTCGATGCCCATCCCTCGCTTAGCAGGGGCAGGCACTGCATCTTGCCAAAGCACAGACAAGAGTGTCTGTGCCACATTCATCCTGCCGTACTCACGATGCTGATTCAGGGGAGAGCCAGTGTGGCACAGACACTCCTGTCTGTGCTGGTGAGGCTCGGGACGGCTGTTACCTGAATTTCTTGTTCAGCCGGTCGCGCGACATCGCGTCGACGCGCGTCAGCGTCGGTGCGAGCGCTTCGCGCTGCTTTTCGACGAGCGACGCGATTCCCGACTTTGCCAGCGCCAGCATCGCCGTCATCTCCTCGTCGCTGAACGTTGCGCCTTCGGCGGTGCCCTGCAGTTCGACGAAGCGGCCCTTGTCGGTGGCCACGATGTTCATGTCCACGCCCGCCTTCGAATCCTCTTCGTAATTCAGATCGAGCGCGGGAGTGCCGTTGATGATTCCGACGGAGACGGCGGCGACGAACGAGTTGATCGGCCAGGTCACGATTTTGCCGTCGAGGTAGAGGCGGCCGAGGGCGAGCGCGAGGGCGACGAAGGAACCGGTGATGGAGGCGGTGCGCGTCCCGCCGTCAGCCTGGATCACATCGCAATCGAGCCAGATCGTGCGCTCGCCGAGGAACTCGGAATTGACAGCGGCGCGAAGGGAGCGGCCGATCAGGCGCTGAATCTCCATCGTCCGTCCGCCTTGCTTTCCTTTGGCCGCCTCGCGATCGGTGCGCTCGGTCGTGGCGCGCGGCAGCATCCCGTACTCCGCCGTCACCCATCCCTTGCCGGAGCGATAAAGAAACGGCGGAACTTTTTCCTGAATGGACGCGGTGCAGATCACGCGTGTGTCGCCGACCTCGATCAGCGCCGACCCCTCCGCGTGCTTGCTGAAGTGCGGCGTGATGAGAACGCGGCGCATCTCATCGGATGCGCGGCCATCGGTGCGGGGTTTGGTCGTCATGGGCGGGCGAGGATATCCGAATTGTCATCCTGAGGCTGCCGCAGCCGCGAGCGCGAAGCGCGACGCGGCGGAGGACGGCGAAGGATCTCAAGCTTCCCAAGCTGCGTTGAAACCCAAGGGTTTCAGCAGGAGTTGCGCATCTTGAGATCCTTCGCCGTCCTTCGGCGTCTACGCCTTCGGCTTCGTCGCTTCGGCGGCTCAGGATGACAGCTCTACGCGAGCACCCCTTCCGTAATCTCCGCCCCTTTCGGCACCACCACGATCCCGCTGTCGGTCACCGTGAAGCGCTGCCGGTCGGCTTCGAGGTCGTAGCCGATCGTCGTTCCCGGCGGGATCTTCACCCCCTTGTCGATGATCGTGCGGCGGATCTTCGAGTGCCGTCCGATCTCCACGCCGTCCATCAGGATCGACTCATCGACGTCCGTGTACGAATGGATGCGCACGCGCGGATGGAGGACGCAGCGGTTGATCGTGCCGCCGGAGATGATCACGCCGTCGGAGACGAGCGAGTCGGTGGCGATTCCGATGCGCTGCGACTTCGAATCGGCGAAGACGAACTTCGCCGGCGGCAGGTTCAGCGGCGCCGAAACCATCGGCCACTGCGCGTTGTACAAATTGAACAGCGGCGTGACCGCGACCAGATCGAGCGACGCGGCAAAGTACGAATCGATCGTTCCCACGTCGCGCCAGTAGCCGCGGTTGATCTCCGCCTCGCCCGGTACGTAGTTCTGCCCGAAGTCGTACGCGAACACCTTCATCCGCGGATACATGGCCGGGATGATCTCCTTGCCGAAATCGTGCGCCGCGTCGCGCAGCGCATTGCGCTGCAGCACGTCGATCATCACGTTGGCCTTGAAGATGTAGTTGCCCATCGAGGCCAGCACCATGTCCGGCCGGCCCGGAATCGTCTTCGCCCCTTCCTTCGGCTTCTCGACGAAGCCGGTCACGCGCCAGTCGGAATCGACTTCCACGATGCCGAAGTGATGCGCCTCCTCGACCGGAACGGGGATCGTGGCGATGGTCAGGTCGGCATCGTTGGTCAGGTGTTCCTGCAGCATCTGATTCACATCCATCTTGTAGATGTGATCGCCGCCGAAGACGCAGACGAACTCCGGCTGCTCGTCGAAGATCAGCTCGAGATTCTGAAAGACCGCGTCGGCCGTGCCGCGGAACCAGAACGGACCTTTGCGCATCTGGGCCGGGACAATGTCAACATATTGACCAATTTCCGGCACCAGCCGCCACGTGCGCGTGATGTGCTCGATGAGCGAGTTCGATTTGAACTGCGTCATCACCTTGATCTTGAAAAATCCGGAGTTGATGAAGTTGTTGATGACGAAGTCGATGATCCGGTAGCGGCCGCCGAACGGCACGGCCGGCTTGGCGCGGTCGCGCGTCAGCGGGTAAAGCCGCTCGCCCATACCGCCGGCGAGGATCATCGTCAGAATGTTGCGGCGAGCCAGTGATCCGTACATGTGCGGGTGATTGTTTCTCCAACGGGCCGCCGAAGCAATTCATGTGCTAAAACATCGGGCCGGACCACTGGGAACCATGGCTGAAAAGGACTACTACGACATCCTCGGCGTGAAAAAGAGCGCCAGCGCCGACGAGATCAAGAAGGCCTACCGCGGCCTGGCGAAGAAGTTCCATCCCGACAAGAACAAAGGCAACAAGGACGCCGAGAACAAGTTCAAGGAAGTCTCTGAAGCCTATGCAGTTCTCTCCGACACCGAGAAACGCGAGCAGTACGACCGCCTCGGCAAGGAAGCGTTCCGCGGCGGCGGCGGTCCTGGCGGAAATCCCTTTGCAGGTGGTGCAAATCCGTTCGGCGGCTTCGACTTCTCGCAGTTCACCGGCGGCGGTGGACGCGCCCGCGCTGGACGGCGCTCGACCGGCGGCGGCGGATTCACCGACATCTTTTCCGATCTCTTCGGCGGCGGCGGTCCGGGTGGATTCGAGCCCGGCCCCGAACGCGGCGGCGATCTCGAAGCGGAGCTCACCATCGATTTTCGCGACGCCATCCTCGGCACGACCATGGACCTTGTCATCAACGGTAAGAACGTCAAGGTCAAGATCCCCGAGGGCGTTGCGGACGGACAGAAAATCCGTTTGCGCGGCAAAGGCGCGCCGGGCAGCAGCGGCGGACCAGCCGGCGATCTCAACGTGCTCATTCACGTCCGCGCGCATCCGCTGTTCGAACGGCGCGGCGACGACATCTACATCGACCTCCCCATCAAAGTCGGCGAAGCGATTCGCGGCGCCGAGGTCGAAGTGCCGACGATTCAAGGCCCGGTGCGCGCGCGCATTCCGGCCGGCACCCAAGGCGGCCAGACCTTTCGGCTGCGCGGCAAAGGCGTGAAGAAGAAAACCACAGCCGGCGATCACTACTACCGCGTCGAAATCGCCGTGCCGAAGAACGCACCCGAGGATGCGGTGCAGGCGATTGACGACGCGTATGATGAAAACCCGCGTAGCAAAATCAATAGCAGCGTTTAGGTCATGCTCAAGTCCCTGGTTGGTTCTCTGCTGTTGTTCGCGTTCAGCAGCGCGATATACGCGGCCGAGGTGCGACTTGGCGCAGAGCGGCCGCTCACGCCGGTCGAATTCGGTCCCGCCGCGTATGATCAGTTCCTCCCCGCGGTTGCTTCGAACGGGCGTGATTTCTTTGCCGTATGGGTCGATCACCGTGGAGGTGACTATGAGACATATGGCACGCGCATCGGTCGCGACGGCCGGCCGCGGGACCCGCAAGGAATCCGGGTGAAAGCCGGCGGCTGGGAGACGTTGATCGCGTCCGCGGGTAACGACTACCTCATCGTGTATCGCTACAACGCGGGCATCAGGACGCAGCGGCTCGACGAAAACGGGACGCCGATCGCGCCGCCTCGATTCTTTCCCGGCGACGAACCGAAGTTCCTCCTCTCAAACGGATCGAGCTATCTGCTGGTCACGAAAAATCTATACACGGAGTACCACGAAACGGCGATTCTTCTCGACCGCGAAGGCGCTCCGCTCCGGACCGTCTGGTCGTCTCGCAACGACTCCGTTTCCGCCGGCGTCCACAACGGCAGCTACGTGATCGTCGACAGCTACGCGACCGTCGACTGGAACCGGAACGTCACGACGCAGCCGGTGCTTCACACGATCCGCGACTCCGGCCTCCCGACGGATACGCTGCTTCCAACGCTCGATCATTATGCGGAACTGACCGCGGCATTTTCGCCAGATGCGGTCCTTCTGGGCTGGCAACAGCAGGGGACGCCGGTGCACGGAAAGGCTGCCGGCTATCTGCTCACCGATTATCAGGGCCGGCTTCATACCGCCGCAGAGCTCGACGATCCGCCCGGACCGTACTTCACTCCCACTCCCACAGCGTGGTGGGACGGCCGTGAATTTGCGGTGATTTTCACGCGCGAGTCTGCGAGCGTCAGCCTGCTGCGAATCGCCGCGAACGGCTCACTGCCCGAAAGTAGCGAGTTCCTTTTGACCTCACAGAGGCTTTCGCCGGGCGAACACCCCATCTTCGCCGCCGCGGACAACGTTCACATTATTCTTTGGGCTGGTCTCGAATTCAGCGCAGCAGGCGACATCGTTGCGCGCACATTCACGAGCTTTGCCGCGATGGCGAGCTCGGAGACGAACCTGATTTCACAATCCGGAAGACCGCAGGACCACGTGCGTGTGGCACGCGCCGGTGGTCACGAGCTCATGGCCTGGCTCGAGCCGTATGCCCGCATCTTCGCGTCGGTCGACGGAGTCACTCTCCCGATCGCACCACGAGCACCGAACCACTACGTGAACCTTCCAGCGGTTGCGGCGGGCAACGGAAGCTTTCTGGTCGTCTGGATGGAGGCCGCGTTCAGCAGCGCGATCCAGAACGTACTCGCCATGCGCATGACCCTCGATGGCCGCGCGATCGATTCCGTGCCGATTGTCCTCTGGCAGGGGACGCTGAAATCCTCGTGGCGGTCGAGTCCCGGTATCGCCTTCGATGGAACCACGTTCCTCATCACGTGGTCGGATCTCGATGTTTTCGTGGCCAGGCTCCCGGAGGACCGTTCCATTCGCACCGCCACCGTGTCGACGTTTCCGGTGGGCCTGGTGGACGATGGAACCTGGATCAAGGCCCGTGCACCGCAGGCGGCATGGACGGGGAACGGATTCTTCGTCGGCTACACCCTCGACCACGTGGACTACCGCGGCGGTAGGGGGCCGGTAGCGATGACCGGTCTGCGTCTCGACGCGAAACGTGATCCTCCTGCCCCGACCGCCACTCTCTTCGATTTCGTCAGCGAAGGCGATCTCCCGCTGGCGATGGCGGTAGGAGCCGGCGCGGCGACGTTCGTCTGGGCTGTCGACAACGACGGTGGTGGGAGGAACCTTGCCCTCGCGCAGGTGGCAATCGAGAACGCGGCCGTCTCGAGACCGCGAATCAGCGTGTACTCGACGTTGCCGTTCGACCCTTGCAGGTCAAGCGCGCCGGTGTCAGACGCCCCGGCGATCATCTGGAACGGGTCGGAGTTTGTCGTGGCCTGGATCGAAGGTGGGAGTAACTGCGTCCCGGCGACGCTGCACGCGATTCGGCTCAATCGGTATGGCGATCCGCTCGATGACGCGCCGCTCGATGTCGCGACGGGCATTCTTAAGACGACTCCATTCCCCGTCCTGACGCCCGACGGCGTCGATATCGTTTACAGCCGCATCGACGCCGCGAACGGAGATGCCCCCCGCGCCTTCGCGCGTTCGCTGGCGCGCCTTCCTCCAGCGCCGTTGCGGCAACACGCGATCCGCTGATATGTGATGTACGGTTAAACTCCCGCTCCCGCATGGAAATCGAGCTCCTTCGCGCCGACGTCAATTCGCTCAAGGTCGACGCCATCATCAATCCGGCCTCGGCCAGCAAGCCGGTCGCGGAGTTCGGATCGGTGCCGGTCGGCCATGCCGTCGTCACCAGCGGCGGCAACGTGTTGTGCAAGTTCGTCATCCACGCCATCGTGCCGCGGAATGGCGACGGCGATGAGGACGCGAAGTTGCGCAATGCGGTCTGGGCCGCACTGAAGCGCGCCGAGGAGTTGGCCATCGCTTCGGTGGCCATGCCGCCGGTGCCGTCGGTCTTCGGATTCGATCCCGCGCGATGCTGGCGCGTGCTGGTTTCCACCGCGCTCGATTTCCGGCCGCACGCGCGATCATTGCAGCGTGTCGTCTTCTGCGCCTTCAGCGAACCGAACTACGTCGAGTTGCAGAGCGTCCTGGAGGAGCTGACCCCGTGATCCCGGCAGGACAGATTTTCGTCATCGGCGACTCGCACATCGGCCTCTCCGACGGGAGCGAAGCGCCGATCGTCGCCTGGCTGGACCGCCTCGCCGCGCTTCATCCGCGCGCGCTGTATCTCAACGGCGATCTCTTTCATTACCTCATCGCCGATCCGAAGTTCTACACAACGTCGGTCGAAAAAGTCTTCGCCCGTTTTCGCGAGCTGCGCGACAGCGGCGTCCCCATTCACTACGTCGAAGGCAACCGCGACTTTTTTCTGCATGGCTCGTTCGTCGAGGATGGCGTGACCGATATCGCGATGGAGTACACGGTCGCCGCCGGCGACAAAAAGTACCTGATCATCCACGGCGACATGATCAACGACCGCGACATCCCGTACCGGTTCTGGCGCTGGGCCTCGAAGAACGCGCTGTCGAAATTCGCGCTGAAGTTCATCCCGAAGAAGATGGCGCGCGGATTCGTCGACAAGATCGAAGGCCGGTTGTCTGATTCGAACTTCAAACACAAATCGCAGCTCCCGATCGAGCAGATGAAAACCTTCGGCGCCTCGCGCAACAACTTCACGCACGTCGTCTTCGGACACTTTCACGAGAAGCTGGTGCTGGATGGTTCTCCGACGATCACCATCCTTCCGCCGTGGTATGAAACCGGGGAGGCGATGGCGATCGATCCGAATACCGGTTCGTTCGAATGGGTAACGGTTTGATCACGCGGAGCCGCGGAGACGCGGAGCTCAGCTTTTCTCCGCGTCCCCGCGGCTCCGCGTGAAAAGCTTTTTATGCGCATCACTTTCCTAGGCAGCGGAACATCAACCGGCGTCCCCGTAGTCGGATGCTCCTGTTCCATCTGCACATCAACTGATCCCCGAAACAAACGGTTGCGCCAGTCGGTGAAAATTGAGCACTTCGGCAAGTACTTCCTCATCGACACGAGCCCCGACCTTCGCCTCCAGCTCCTGAAGTTCCCGATCCCGAGGCTCGACTTCGTCCTCTTCACGCACTCGCATTCCGATCACCTCATGGGACTCGACGACATCCGCCCCTTCAATTTCCGGCAGCGCGAGGCCATTCAGGCGTTCGCCAATCCGATGACCGCGGCCGGCATCCGCCGCGCGTTCAGCTACATCTGGTCCGACTCGCAGATCGGCGGCGGCAAGCCGCAGCTCGACCTCATCGAGATCGACGGACCCTTCGTCCACGAAGGCATCGCCATCACGCCGCTCTCTGTCGCCCACGGCGACTGGACCATCCTCGGGTTTCGCATCGGAAACTTCGCCTACATCACCGACACGAACGGCATCCCAGACTCGACGATGGATCTGCTGCAAGGCGTCGAAGTCCTCGCCCTCGACGGTCTGCGCATCGCGCCGCGCCATCCCACGCATTTCGTGATCGACGAAGCCGTCGAAACCGCGCAGCGGATCGGCGCGCGCGAAACGTGGCTGATTCACCTGACGCACGAAGTGGATCACGCAACGGTTGAAGCGACACTGCCTGACGGGATCAAGCTCGCGTACGACGGTTTGGTTCTGGAGGTCGATTGAAGAGCATCCCCAAAATCGGCCCGCTGAACGCCACCGTCATCGCCCCTCCTTCCAAGTCCTACTCCGTCCGCGCGCTGCTGCTCGGCGCGATGGCCGAGGGGATGACCACGATTACGAATTGCCTCGATGCGGACGACACGCGCTACGCGCTGGAGGCGTTGCGCACGATCGGATTTCAGATCGACGGCACCTTCAAAACCGGCGTTGCGATAGGGCCGCGCATCAGCATGTCTGCGAATGACGTTCACGTCTTCGTCGGCAACGCCGGAACCGCGATGCGTTTCCTCACCGGCTGGCTCGCGTTCACGCCGGGACGATTCGTTCTCGAAGGGGAAGCGCGCATGCACGAGCGGCCGATCGGCGATCTGGTCGAGGTGCTGCTCTCGATCGGCGCCGAGGTCGAGTACGTCGATCGCGAAGGCTATCCGCCGTTGCGAATTCGTGGAAAGAAAATGCGCGGCGGATTCGACGTCGCCATCGCCGCCGATACATCGAGCCAGTTCGCATCGTCGTTGATGATGGCCGGCGCTACGCTGCCCGACGGCATCACGCTGCGCCTGACTTCCCTCGCCTCGGCGTCTTACCTCGACATCACCGCGTCGATCCTCACCGCGTTCGGCGCCAACGTGAAACGCGACGGCAACGCCGTGCGCGTGCGCGCGGCAAGACTCCACCGTGACGAGTACCACGTCGAAGGCGACTACTCCTCGGCGTCCTACTGGTTCGCCGCCGCAGCGGCTACGCGCGGCAAGGTGACGGTGCGCGGCCTCGCGCATCCGAGCGCGCAGGGCGATGCCGCGTTCCTCGACATCCTGCGATCGATGGGATGCGAAGTACTTTTTGATGACGACGCGATCATGGTCGTCGGCGCATCCGAATTGCGCGGTGGACGCTTCGACTGCAACTCCTCGCCCGACATCGTTCCGACGCTCGCCGCGATCGCGGCTCTGGCATCGTCGCCGGTCGAGATCGTGAACGTGGCCAATCTGCGCGTCAAAGAATCCGACCGCCTGGCCACGATCACCTCCGAGCTCCGCCGCCTCGGCGTCACGGTCGATGAGCGCCCCGATTCGCTGCTCATCCAACCCGGCTGGTCCTCCGATTCCGTCACCATCGAAACGCACAACGATCACCGCATCGCCATGTCGTTCGCCATCGCCGGACTGGCCCGCGGCAACGTCACGATCGCAAATGAGCAGGTGGTGTCGAAGTCGTACCCGCGCTTCTGGCGGACGTTAGATGAAGTGTCATCCTGAACCGCCGCAGCCGAGGAGCGCGAAGCGCGACCGGCGAAGGACGGTGAAGGATCCCCGGCTGCTAACAAGGGGCGGGCGGTGGAAACGCAAAGCCGTCGCCCAACCGGGTTAGCAGCCGGGGATCCTTCGACCGTCCTCCGCTGCTTCGGCTTCGCCTACGCAGCTCCGGCGGCTCAGGATGACAAGTTGATACAATCCCGCGCTTCCATGGACGTCCCTCCATCTCGTAGCGCGGCGGCCCTTCGCGCTCGGTGAGTATGCCTGGCTGGTACTTGCTTCTCGCGTTGCTGTTCATCATCGCGAACGGATTCTTCGTCGCTGCTGAATTCGCGATCATCAAAGTGCGGCCGACGCAACTCGCGGAGATGGCCGCCGAGGGGAGCTCGCGCGCGCGCATGGCGCGGCGCATCATCAAGAAACTCGACAGCTACCTCTCCGCCACGCAGCTCGGCGTCACGCTGGCGTCGCTGGCGCTTGGATGGGTCGGCGAGCCGGCCTTCGCGGCGCTGATCCAGCCGCGATTGTCGTTTTTCGGCGTCTACAGCGTTGCCGTGGCCCACACGATCGCTGCGTCGATCGCGTTCGTGGTCATCTCGTCGCTGCACATCATCATGGGCGAGCTCGGCCCCAAGTACCTCGCCATCGACAAGACCCTCGGCACCGCGCTCTGGTCGGCGCATCTGCTCCGCGCGTTTTACGTGCTGATGTTTCCGATCATCTGGATGCTGAACCGGACCACGAACCGCGTTCTGCGCCTCGTCGGCATCAAGCCGGCCAGCGACACGGAGATGATCCATTCGCAGGAGGAGCTGCGCCTCATCCTTGCGCACTCGGAGAAGGCCGGGATCCTGTCCGAGGAGAACCGCGAGATCATCGAAGGCGTCTTCCAGTTTTCCAAGCGGACCGCGCGCCAGATCATGGTGCCGCGCACGGACGTTTCAGTGCTCTCGACGCTGAAATCGATCGAGGAAAATCTCGAGATCATCCGCACCACGCGCCACACGCGCTATCCGCTGTGCGACGGTTCCCTCGATCAGACCATCGGACTCATTCACGTCAAAGACCTCTTCCTTGCGCAACTCCGCGGACCGGGGCGGACGATGATGGAGCTGAAGCGCGACGTCCTTTTCATCCCCGAAAACTCGACGGTTGAAGCGCTGCTGTCGCAGTTCATCGAGCACAAAACCCACATGGCCATCGTGCTCGACGAATACGGCGGCGCGTCGGGCATCGTGTCGCTGGAGAACATCACCGAGGAGTTGTTCGGACAGATTCAGGACGAGTTCGATCGCGAGCGGCCGGAGATCGAGCCGCTCGGAAACGGACGGTATCGCGTGCGCGGCGACTACCTGATCGAGGATCTCGCGGACCGTCTGAAAGTCGACGTCGGCGAGCCTGCCGAGGAGACCATCGGCGGTTACGTCGCGGCGAGATTGGGACGGGAAGTCGTGCCGGGCGACCGGACAGAGCTAGGCGATCTGGCGATCGAAGTTCTGGATGCCGAACGCTTCCGCGTGCGCTGGGTGATCGTGCAGACGCAGATGCCGGCCATCGAGGAAGTGGAAGAGAGCGAGGCGCCGTAAGCGGCGCCCCGCCAGCGAGTTACGAACGTTTGAAGATGTGCGTCAGCGAATGCCACGCGCGCTGCCACATCCCGCCGCGGTTCTGCTCCTGCACGTGCTGGCCGTGCCGCGCGATCCGGGCCTCTTTGAGGATTCGATCCGTCTGCTGAATACGCATTCTGGTCTCTCCTTTCAGTGTAAATAACTGCAAGGAAAGGACCATTTATCAGTCGGAATGCCGTGGCCGAGGCGGCGTTATCTCGTCCTCGTCTTTGTTCGTGACCAGCGCCTGGTCGTGAAACTCGCAGACGATTTCGCAGACGCGCTTCGGATCGTCGACCACGTGCAGGCTGTCGACATCCTCGGCGGTGATGTTGTTCGCGCCGAGGACGGTCTTGCGCAGCCAGTCGATCAGGCCGCCCCAGTAGTCGCTGCCGTAGAGGATCACCGGGAAGTTGGTGATCTTCTTGGTTTGGATCAGCGTCAGCGCGCCCATCAACTCGTCCAGCGTTCCGAAGCCGCCCGGAAACGTGATGAAGGCCTCGGAGTACTTCACGAACATCGTCTTCCGCACGAAGAAGTAGCGGAAGGTCATGGCCTTGTCGACGAACTCGTTGATCTTCTGCTCGAACGGCAGCTCGATGTTGCAGCCGATCGACAGCGCGCCCGCCTGCCGCGCCCCTTTGTTGGCCGCTTCCATGATCCCGGGTCCGCCGCCGGTGATGACGGCGAAGCCGGCCTTGCCGATCAGCTCCGCGGTCTTGACCGCCGCGCCGTAGTATTCGTTCGCCAGCTGCGTTCGCGCCGATCCGAAGATCGTCACCGCCGGATAGACCTCGGCCAGATGATCGAAGCCGGCCACGAACTCGCTCGTGATCCGCAGCACGCGCCACGACTCACTCTGCAGAACTTCCTGCCGCGTCGGCCGGTCGAGCAGCTTGCGGTCTTCGAGCGCCTCGCGCGGTTTGGGAGGGATGTGGATTTCGTGTTTCGGCTGCTGGTCAAGCTCAATGGATGACATAGTGTTGAGCTTATCGCCTACGGCCGTAACTTGATGACTGCCGTCTCCACGAGCTGATCGCCCGGAAGATCGCGCTGCCATGCGGTCGCTTTCACGCTGTCGCTCTGGTTCATCGTGCCGAACGACGTCCGCACTTTGTAGCGGATGGTCGAGTCCTCGGCGGGCTGCAGGTTGCCGATCGTGTAGTGGTAGACGTTCGAGCCGGGATCGTGGGTCATGGTCACGCCGCGCTCGTGGGTCTCGTCGAGCACGATCAGTTGCGGCGGAAGCTCGACGTCGAGCAGGACGTCGCGGACGCTGTTCACGCCGCGGCTGCCGAGGATGATGTCGATGTTGTCCTCGCCGCGCTCAGGGAGGTCCTTCGGATGGATGATGTTCACTTTCAGTAGCTGACCGCGCGAGGTCACGGCCATGCCGCTCATCTTGCAGCCGGCGGCGGCGATCAGAAAAATAGAGACCAGGGCCAGGGCCACGGTGGTCAACACTCGATTCGATTTCATGCACGACTCCTTTTCACAGCGAATTCTGCAAGGAACGGTCCTGACGGCATCGCACTTGCGGTAAAACATCCCCTGCATGGCGTACTACCTCGGCGTCGACGGCGGCGCGTCGAAAACCGCGGCGCTGGTCATCGATGACAGCGGCCTCGCGCTCGGCGATGGTCTGGCCGGCCCCTCCAATCACCTGCGCGTCGGCATCGAAACGGCCGCGCGCAACATCGAGCGCGCCGTCACGAAGGCCATCGTCGCCTCGAAGGTGGCCAGCCGCGAGATCGCCTGGACCTACTGCGGCATCGCCGGAGCCGACCATCCCGCGCATCGCCAGGAAGTCGTCGATTCGCTCAGCGTTTTTTTTCCGCGCGGCAATTTCACGGTCGACAACGATGCCCGCATCGCCCTGAGCGGCGCGATCGGTTTCGGCGCGGGCATCGTCGTGATCGCAGGCACCGGCTCGGTTTGCGTCGGACGAAACGAAGCCGGCGACGAAGCGCGTGCCGGCGGATGGGGACCGATCGTCGGCGATGAGGGCAGCGGTTTCGCGATCGCCCGCGCCGGTCTCGCGTCGATCCTGCGCGCGCATGACGGGCGAGGTCCGGCAACGCTGATGACCGAGCTGCTGAAGCGCGATTACGACATGGCGCCCGCCGATCTGCCGCGCTTCGTCTACGCGCAAACGACGCACGCCGACGACATTGCCCGCGTCGGCAAGCTGGTGATCGACGCCGCCGAGCATGGCGATCCGGCCGCTCACGAAATCGTTCAGCGCGCGGGCGGCGAGCTGGCTTCGGCAGTCCTCGCCGTGGCGACGCGGCTCGGTCTGACGCCGACCGATTTTCCCGTCGCCTACGTCGGCGGCGCGTTCAACGCCGGCGAGACGCTGCTCGCGCCGATGCGCGCTGCAATCCTGGCCGCCGCGCCGCGCGCGCGGGTCGTTCCGCCCGCGCACACGCCGGTGGAAGGCGCGGCGCGAATGGCCATCCGCGCCGCGACCCATCCGCGTCCGACGCGTGCCGGTGCCTAGAAACGCAGCTGCAGTCCGCCGGAGAAAATCACTGGATTGATCTTCACTTTCGTCGTGGTCGTGCCGTTCGTGAACACGGCCTTGGCCGACGACTTCAGCGGCACGTACTTGCCGTCGGCCGTCAGCGCCAGCATGCGCGTGAGGCGGAACGAGACGCCGCCGTTCAGCGCCAGGCCGACGTCATCCTTGAAGTCGATGCGGTTGAGATTCGGCGTGCCGAAGACGTTGGCCTTGTCGAACAGGACGTACGCCGCGCCGGCGCCGATGTACGGATCGATGAATCCGCTCGGCGCGAAATGCCACTGCAGCACGCCGGTCAGCGGCGTCATGCGCAGTCCGTTGCTGAACGCTCCGGCGCCGCCGACGGCATGCGAACGGATATTCGTTTCCGGCCGCACCTGCACGATGTCGAACGCCGCCGATACGTGATCCCCGAAGAAGATGTTCGCCCCGATTCCGTAGCCGAGTTTGCCGTCGAAATCGACGTCGAACGGCTGATTGGGCGCAGGCGAATTGAACGTGCCGCTGCTGTTGGGATCGACCCAAGCCGCCCATCCGGTGAGATCGAAAGTGCGGTCGGCGGCAAACAGCGGAACGGCGGTGACGCAGGCAAGAACGAGAGCAAGTCGCATCCACTTCATGGCAAGAAACCTCCGGCTTGCGCCGGAAGCAAAAGATGTGACCTCAGCCGTAGTGCGGGCGTCCCGCCTGCAACCGTCGTGGCGTCTCGCCCGACGGCGGTTTCTTTGACGATCGCGCGACTTGTGCAAAAACCACCGACAGGCGAGACGCCCGCCGGATGCAGGCGGGACGCCTGCTCTACGCTAATGCGCCGCGTCGTCGTCCATCCCGAGGAACGTGCGCAGTGGGACGCCGGCCACCTGCTCGAATCGCTGTCCGTACGACTTGATCGCGCCCGATGGCTCGTCGAGGAAAATCCGTTCCACGCGGAAAAGCGGGACGAACATCGTGATCAGGTCGAGGTCGGGCTCCTCGTTGCGCGCGATCTGGTGGATCCAGTCTTCGAATGAGTCGAGGTTGATGCCGCGCATCGTCACGCCGGCGGGGGAGAGCGCGGTCAGCACGCCGAAAAACTTCTCCTTCGGATTGACGAGGTTGAGGATGATCAGCGCGGATGGCGCGAAGCCTTCGATCATGATTTCTCGCTCAGTTCGATCAGCACGCCGTCGCCCGCGGCGGGATGGAGAAAGGCCACGCGGCAGCCGTGCGCGCCCGGCACGGGCACCTCGTTGATCAGCCGGTAGCCTTGCGACTTCAGCCGGGCCAGGTGCGCTTCGATGTCGTCCACGCGAAAACAGATGTGGTGGACTCCTTCGCCGCGTTTCTCGATGAACTTGGCAACGGTGGATTCCGGTCCGGTCGGTTCGAGCAGTTCGAGATTCGCGTCGCCGGCGGAGAGGAACGCCGTCCGCACGCCTTGCGTCGTCACAGTTTCCACGTGATCGATGGTGAGGCCGAGGGCCTCGTAAATTTTGGAAGCATCGAGCGATTTCACCGCGATGCCGATGTGGTCGAGCGTCGGTTTGTTCATCAGACTCCCTTCACGTCCGCACCCCAGATGTGTTTGTGCAATTGGGTTTGGAGGCGTGCGGGTACGCGGTCGGCGAGCATCATTTCTGCCAGCGACTTCAGATCGAGCTCGCCCCAGACGGGCGAAAAGAGGATCGTGCGTCCGGCCAGATTGCGCTGCGCGATGACACCGCGCGCCCACTCGTAGTCGCCGCGATCGGCGATGACGAACTTGATCTCGTCGTGCGGACGGAGCTTGTCGAGGTTCGGCCAATAGTTCTTTTCCGCTTCGCCCGATCCGGGGCATTTCACATCCAAAATGATTTTCGCGCGGCGATCCACCGGCTCGATGTCGATCGATCCCGACGTCTCGATCAGCACTTCGAAACCGTCGTCGCAAAGGCGCGCGATCAGATCGAACGCTTCCTTCTGCGCCAGCGGCTCTCCGCCGGTGACTTCGACGAGATCGCAACCATAGCTTTTCACGCGCGCGATCACCTCATCGATGGAAACCTTCTCACCGCCCGTGAACGTGTACTCCGAATCGCACCAGCGGCAGCGCAGATTGCAGCCCGCCAGGCGCACGAAGACGCACGGCCGTCCGGCGTGGGTCGACTCGCCCTGAATGCTGTGGAAGATCTCCGTGACGCGAAGCATCGCCGCGAATCATGCGCGATCACACTCGTCGTGTCACTTCGCTTGCGCCACAATTGCATTGAGTGGCCGCCTCCGTCCCCATCGCCGATTACGCCGCCATCGGTTGCACGCGTTCGGTGGCGCTCGTCTCGCGCGGCGGCTCCATCGACTGGCTCTGCTGGCCGCGTTTCGATTCGCCGTCAATCTTCGGGCGCCTGCTCGACGTCGACAAAGGCGGTTTCTTCGCCATCCATCCCTCGGCCGAACATCAGGCGACGCGGCGCTATCTCGACGGCACCAACGTCATCGAGACGACGTTCACCACCAGCTCCGGCACCGCAAGACTTCTCGACCTGATGCCGGTCATGACCGAGGAGGAGAAGCGGAAGACGCTGTCGCCGTTTCGCCAACTGCTGCGACGCATCGAAGTGATCGACGGCGAGGTCCCGATCGAAGTCGTGTACGCGCCGCGCCCCGACTACGCCCGCATCACTCCGCGGCTGAACCAGCGCGGGACCTCCGTCCACTGCGGATGGGAGGCGCGCGTGCTCAATCTTCGCAGCGATGCGACGTTCGAAATCGACAACGGCACCGCGACCGCGCGCTTCACACTCAAAGCCGGCGAATCGCGCGTTTTCGCACTCGGCTACGACGACCACACGCCCGCCGTCGTGCCGTCGATCTCCGACGACGCCATCGAACGCACCGTGAAGTTCTGGCGCGAGTGGTCGTCGCAACTGACGTACGACGGTCCGCATCGCGAGCTCGTGCTTCGTTCCGCGCTCGTGCTGAAACTGCTGACCTACGCGCCGACCGGCGCCATCGTCGCCGCGCCGACCACGTCGCTCCCCGAAGCGATCGGCAGCGTGCGCAATTGGGACTACCGCTACTGCTGGCTGCGCGATGCTTCGTGGACCGTGACCGCGCTTTTCGACTGCGGCTTCTCGAACGAGGGCGCCGCATTTCTCGACTGGCTGCTCTACTCCACGCGCCTCACGCACCCGCATCTGCAGATGCTCTACGACGTTTTCGGCGAATCGCACATGCCGGAGAAAACGCTCGATCATCTCGCCGGCTATCGAGGCTCGCGTCCCGTCCGCATCGGCAACGGTGCCCACGCTCAATTCCAACTCGACGTCTACGGCGAAGTCCTCGGCGCGATCGAAGAAGCGACCCGCCGCGGCGAGACGCTCGACCGCGACGTGCAGCACCTCATCCGCCGACTGACCGACATCGTCTGCAAACGCTGGCAGGAGCCCGACGCCGGCATCTGGGAGAAGCGCGGCGGCAACCGGCAGCACGTTCATGGAAAAGTCATGGCCTGGTCCGCGCTCGACAGCGCGCAGCGCATCGCCAAGCGCTGCCACGTGAAGATCGACGAGGCCCGCATCGAAAAAGAGAAAGCGGCGATCAAGGAGGAGGTGCTGTCGCGCGGTTTCAGCACGCGCCGAAACAGTTTCACCGGCATCTTCGACGACGAGGAAGTCGACGCCAGCCTCCTCTTCGTCGCCCGCGTCGGATTCATCGATCCCGGCGACCCGCGCATGCTCGGCACGATCGACGCCATCCGCTCCGAGCTCGGACACGCCGATCTGATCTACCGCTACGACACCCGCGAAACCGACGACGGCCTTCCGTCCGGCGAAGGCGCCTTCCTCGCCTGCAGCTTCTGGCTCGTCGAAGCGCTGGCCCTGGCCGGCCGCATCGACGAAGCGCGCACGCTCTTCGACGACGTCGTCCGCCGCGGCAACGACGTCGGCCTGTTCGCCGAGGAGATCGACGCCGATTCCGGCGCGATGCTCGGCAATTTCCCGCAAGCGCTCACGCACATCGCGCTCATGACCGCCGCGCTGTGCCTCGCGCAGGTGGAGGAGAAGGGGAAGGCGGAGCCGCGCGCGGTGTGACTTGGTTGCAGGGTCAGGCACTGCAGCTTGCCAAAGCACAGACAAGAGTGTCTGTGCCACACCATCCTGCCGTAAATCAAGATCGCCGATGCTTGCGAGAGAGTGTGTGGCACAGACACTCTTTGTCAAGGCTCAGCACATCGTGGACAGTTTGATGGCTCAGCACATCGTGGACAACGGAAGTGGGAGTTCGGCCTTGAAAGGGCCGAAGCTGTGCTTCGGCCCATAGCGGCCACGTAGCCTCGGGGA